>WLWD01002075.1_pt1 | contig 46023 bp, 33 predicted proteins | sample 6712731 | NCBI WGS metagenome assembly WLWD01 (sample SAMN12718690, study PRJNA576275) | sponge metagenome | isolation source: marine sponge | host: Mycale hentscheli | place: New Zealand: South Island, Marlborough, Capsize Point | collected 2014-11-01 | reverse complement strand
GTTCTATAGAGTGACTCTGAGTAGTCTTACAGTTAGTTGCTTAGTTAGCTATCTGACTTGTTGCCTTTGAGTTCTATAGAGTGACTCTGAGTAGTCTTACAGTTAGTTGCTTAGTTAGCTATCTGACCTGTTGCCTTTGAGTTCTATAGAGTGACTCTGAGTAGTCTTACAGTTAGTTGCTTAGTTAGCCATCTGACCTGTTGCCTTTGAGTTCTATAGAGTGACTCTGAGTAGTCTTACAGTTAGTTGCTTAGTTAGCCATCTGACCTGTTGCCTTTGAGTTCTATAGAGTGACTCTGAGTAGTCTTACAGTTAGTTGCTTAGTTAGCCATTTGACCTGTTGCCTTTGAGTTTTATAGAGTGACATTGAGTAGTCTTACAGTTAGTTGCTTAGTTAGCTCTGACCTGTTGCCTTTGAGTTCTATAGAGTGACTCTGAGTAGTCTTACAGTTAGTTGCTTAGTTAGCTATCTGACCTGTTGCCTTTGAGCTCTATAGAGAGATTCTGAGTAGTCTTACAGTTAGTTGCTTAGTTAGCTATCTGACCAGTTGCCTTTGAGTTCTATAGAGTGACTCTGAGTAGTCTTACAGTTAGTTGCTAGTTACCCATCTGACCTGTTGCCTTTGAGCTCTATAGAGTGACTCTGAGTAGTCTTACAGTTAGTTGCTTAGCTAGCTATCTGACCCACCTGTTGCCTTTGAGTTCTATAGAGTGACTCTGAGTAGTCTTACAGTTAGTTGCTTAGTTAGCTATCTGACCTGTTGCCTTTGAGTTCTATAGAGTGACTCTGAGTAGTCTTACAGTTAGTTGCTTAGTTAGCATCTGACCTGTTGCCTTTGAGTTCTATAGAGTGACTCTGAGTAGTCTTACAGTTAGTTGCTTAGTTAGCTATCTGACCTGTTGCCTTTGAGCTCTATAGAGTTACTCTGAGTAGTCTTACAGTTAGTTGCTTAGTTAGCCATCTGACCTGTTGCCTTTCAGTTCTATAGAGTGACTCTGAGTAGTCTTACAGTTAGTTGCTTAGTTAGCTATCTGACCTGTTGCCTTTGAGTTCTATAGAGTGACTCTGAGTAGTCTTACAGTTAGTTGCTTAGTTAGCTATCTGACCTGTTGCCTTTGAGTTCTATAAAGTGACTCTGAGTAGTCTTACAGTTAATTGCTTAGTTAGCTATCTGACCTGTTGCCTTTGAGCTCTATGGAGTGACTCTGAGTAGTCTTTTACAGTTAGTTGCTTTAGTTGCTATCTGCCTTTTGCCGTTGGATCTCTATAGAGTTTACTCGAGTAGTCTTACAGTTCAGTTGCTTAGGTTTTAGCTATCTGACCTGTTGCCTTTGAGTTCTATAAAGTGACTCTGAGTAGTCTTACAGTTAGTTGCTTAGTTAGCTCTGACCTGTTGCCTTTGAGTTCTATAGAGTGACTCTGAGTAGTCTTACAGTTAGTTGCTTGTTAGCCATCTGACCTGTTGCCTTTGAGTTCTATAGAGTGACTCTGAGTAGTCTTACAGTTAGTTGCTTAGTTAGCCATCTGACCTGTTGCCTTTGAGTTCTATAGAGTGACTCTGAGTAGTCTTACAGTTAGTTGCTGAGTTAGCTATCTGACCTGTTGCCTTTGAGCTCTACAGAGTGACTCTGAGTAGTCTTACAGTTAGTTGCTTAGTTAGCTATCTGACCTGTTGCCTTTGAGTTCTATAGAGTGACTCTGAGTAGTCTCACAGTTAGTTGCTTAGTTAGCTCTGACCTGTAGCCTTTGAGTTCTATAGAGTGATTCTGAGTAGTCTTACAGTTAGTTGCTTAGTTAGCTATCTGACCTGTTGCCTTTGAGTTCTATAGAGTGACTCTGAGTAGTCTTACAGTTAGTTGCTTAGTTAGCCATCTGACCTGTTGCCTTTGAGTTCTATAGAGTGACTCTGAGTAGTCTTACAGTTAGTTGCATAGTTAGCCATCTGACCTGTTGCCTTTGAGTTCTATAGAGTGACTCTGAGTAGTCTTACAGTTAGTTGCTTAGTTAGCTATCTGACCTGTTGCCTTTGAGTTCTATAGAGTGACTCTGAGTAGTCTTACAGTTAGTTGCTTAGTTAGCCATCTGACCTGTTGCCTTTGAGTTCTACAGAGTGACTCACATTTTCACATTACAAACTGGCAATCTTGCTATCATAAGGCAATGTTAGTAGAATGCCAGCACAAGCATGGGTAAGTGGTCATGGTGTAAACGAAGTACACTAACCACAGAAAGAAGTATTAAATGCTGGCTGTATTACATGTTTGTGCCTTGTGTGTATCACATGTCGGTGTGTGTGGTGTGTATGTAAGGGAGGGGGGGGGGGGCGAGGGCCCCCTGGTCCCCCCCCCTGGATCCGCCCCTGATCTCCAAAACTACTTTAGCTTTTCTGTCCGTTCAACCTTCAAAAGATAGCTAATTTTTCATATTTCAAGATTGTTTTCATTTAAATAGAGTATTGTTGCGTGCGCACCGCTGGCGGGAATTTGGAATCAATCACAGCCTCAATCGGTGCTGAAGCCAATACATTTCTATAGGAGACCGGGCATCCAGTGGTGACGTCATCAATAATTAAATTCCTGAGTTCGCAGATGCAAGTGGTCAATTGAGACTCGTTAGTGAGGGTCTTGCTTCGCTCACCAATTATTATTCTTACTATTATATTTAGCATTCCATTGTTTGTTTTAAATTCAATAGTCCTTTAAGTTTCTCAATGAATTTTTCTCTAATGAACACCTGGTAATTTTTGACTTAGATACCTGTACTGACAAATGGCATAGGGTGTAAACAAATTGCACACACACACACATACACGCACACTGTGGTGTAGTCACAGAGAGCTGTCACCGGGAAGACTGATTATGTAGACTGCCACCCAGACTTACTACTGCTATATTTCCAAGCTGTTTGAAGCTTCTTCCCAACCCAATTCCTGATGTCTTAATTCAGTTCTTAGGTTAGCTGAGCTGGCCATATATAGCAAACCAGCCTGAGCATGCTCACTAAAGGATGATACAGTAAACAGGCAGAGGCTGTGAGAATGGAATGTGTTTCTGAATGAGATGTTAAGTGTCTGTGACAAAATACATTCTTAGTGAGCTTCATTAGCTAGGATGTTGTGTTCTGTTATGACATGTCCTGTGGATGTGGTGGGTACCACACACACACACACACACACACACACACACACACACAAGTCAAATTAAGTAAATCCATTAGGTATACATGTATATGCTGAATTCTTAAATAAATAAGCCATTTTGATTTTTTAAACTCTATGGATAGACTCAATACAATTTCCATAGCTGTTACAATTCTTAGAGTAGTAGCAAAGGTATTAGAGTATATGGAATAATAGCATAGAAAGCTGTGGTATTGGGGATTAATAGCATGAGTTGAGCGAGTTTTTTTTTACGAGGTAAGCCAAGTGAAATTTCTTGCAACATGAGTGCTATCTATCCGAATTCCATAGTTTCCATGCTATCAAATGTTAGTACTATAGCCAAAGATAACGGTTCATTTCTGCAGTTAAGAAAAACCATAATCTTGTATTATATTTTCATCAAATAAAAGATTCCAGTTCTGCTATTTACTCATACTTTTCTTATCATTGCTGAATAGCATTGCTCAGGAATTTTGCTGGAACATCGTGGCAAAGTTGCAAAGAGATCACCCACCGTGACCAATCAGATCGTTATTTCAGTTTTCTAATTGTATTAAAAATGCCTTGGCAAACTTCTTATATATATTCAGTCATGCCTACCTGAAAATCGTCCATATTGAATGAATTTAATTTATTGAAATTATTTCTAATATTAAAAAACAAAAAAACAATAACATAACATTCTATGCTTATCTAAGTGATCTTATTGGATTTAAAAATGACCTTATAAATGCTCTTAATTATAGGATCTTTATCCTTACAAGATTTCTATAAATTTTATGTTTATATTATGTTTGTAAATTATGAAGATCTTCATAAGTTCTGATAAGATCTTTGCAAGTTCTTATAAGATCTTCAGAAATTCTTGTAAGATTTTCATGAGATCTTATAGGATTCTACATTATATAATTAATGTGTTCTATTGGATCTGATAAGATCCTACAAGATATTATAAGATCTTAAAGGATCTTATATAAGAGCTTATCAGCTTTTGGAACATTTATATCCAATAATCTTAGTTCTTATCTTATATAGAATCTTACAAATCTTATTTAAGTTCATACAGGATTTTTTTTTGCTGGGTAACAGTTGGACTCAACTCTCAACTATGCACATCTCATTCAATTTTAGAATGACAAGCATATGTGGTTCATACACTTTACTCTATGGTATGTGTGTGTGTGTGTGTGTGTGTGTCTACAGACCTGTAGAGGCATTCAGAATTAGCCACTATTTCAGAAGGATCAAAGGTCATAAGCAGTCCCACTATAAACTGAAAGGTAAGAATTGAGCTTATTGTTACCTGCCTACCTGTCTCAGGTTGGTAGCAAAAGCAGGTGCTTCATTCTATTAGATGTGGTTGGGTGATTCTGGGTTGATAATACATGTTAGTGGGTAAAGAACTACATGTGCTTGGTAACTTGGTGATGGCTAGCTCTGCTGGTTAGACTGGCTGGCACTTCAGCTTGGCCACTGTATGGAGCCAGTGGATTGATGTGTACTACATACCCAGTGGTATAGGAAGATGTTTCCACATGAAGGGGGTAATTGACGTGGTAAGGTTAGAGGGAGAAAAAATCAGCTCGGTTTGTGGAGACAAAATTTGCAGGAAACAGCGATGAGATGTGAGAATAATATAATGGTTTGACAACTGATTTATATATACACTAATTAGTTATTTGTATAAATACTGGTGGTCAGTTTTTGTTATTTCAATAGTTTTGAATAAAAGTTTGCTATTATAGCTATAATTAACTATTGGCTATATATAGCTAATTGATCCCAGGTTATTACATAAACAACATATGTACCTGTGCAAATCTGGCAAGTATAATTGCAGTATTCACATTTTAAGTGTTGTACCAAGAGAGCTATTCTGTAGGGTAGCAGCACCAGGGCTGATAATTGTTGTACACTTATTCTAAAACATTCCTGTAGAAGAGTTATACACTTAGCTAAATTATAGTTCCGCAGGGCCATAACAATATGGAATGAACCAAATCAAAGGTTCTGAATTGGTTGATATTATCATAATAAGCTAAGGATGCAGCATCTCTCCCCAAGGAGTTGTGCCTTTTCTTCAACCTCTCATTTGAATACAAAACAAAAACAAACAAACCAGGATGTGGTTTCCTTCCCTTCTGCAGAGGTATGAATTCTTAGGAAAGCCAGAGAACTAGCTACTCCCTCCTCTGAAGAACAAGGAAGACATGTCCTCTCCTGTACACTCTTCTTTACCTGGTGGCTGTGCACTATAGCTACTCTTGAGGACAAAGTATATGCATCTTCTTCTTATGAGATAATGAGAGCACTTTTCTCTCCTGTGAGATAGATTAAAATGAGTAGCTACTGTTAGCAAAAGCTCAATCAGGTTTATTTTACGTAAATCACATAGCTCAATTATGCATAACATTTGTCAAAATTAATAAAAATAAAATTAACGAATAGCTGTAAATAAACATAAGAAATGCAGCTAATAATTCACATTTTCTTTTGATGTTGTGTGGCTCCCCACAACGATGTGCGCATGACAAACAATTGCAAAGCAGAGCTGTCACGTAAAAGCACGATAAGTAGCGACTGCCTCCTTACGCGTGCATTTCTGAAAGGATTGATAAAGCTTGCTGCGTTGCCTCTCTAGTCCATGAGTAAGGCATGTCTCTAGGAGAATCTAGTGTAAGTTATCTTCTCAGTCATTGCAGCATTGCGTTATTTAGCTGCTTAATTTTTTGTTAAATTAATTTAATTGGCCCTAGTCCATAGATTTTTAAGTGAGTTTGCTCTATTTTAGAAATATATAGCTAGATTGTGATAATCTAACTCCTGAACCTGCCCTTGTTTTGCTGCTTTATAAATGGCTAGTTTTTGGGCAGACTATATGTAGTATCATGGACAGTTAAGAAGACTGGTTTGTTCACGTATATTGTTTGTGTCTAGATAATACCACAGGCTTTTGTAGTGGAGTACCAGGCATTAATTGGTGATTGTGAGCGTGCCAAGCTGGGCTAGAACAATAGTCTCAGAATCTAAGGAACCAATTAGAAGCTATGCTGGTTACTTTAGAGGAAGGCATTCAACTATTATCTTCATCTACTTATGGAACTGAATTTTCTATTCTTGAAGAAATGTGGAAAAACCTTGTTCATTACTTGCGTCTTATGATCTATGGCTTTAATGACATAACAATTCCACCAGTTAGTGTACTTCCTTATTCTTTAAACCATTCTGGGAGCGTAGGCCGACCAACCATCATTCTAAACTTTGAAATGATCTAATTAATGAGAACATCGGGATATACTTGGACAGAGGTAGCAAATGCATTGGAAACAAGTCGAACAACTGTTTGGAGAAGACTGAGAGATGCCGGCTATCAAATACTCAAGTATACTGATATTTCAGATGAGCAATTAGACAATGTCTTGACAATCATACAATAACAATATCCTAATTGTGGGCAGCAACTAATTAGTGGATTTTTAAAAAGCCGTGGTATATACATTCCGAGATATAGGTTACGTGAAAGTATTTTGCGGGTTGACCCTTTGAGACGATTGATTAGGTGGCACCAGGTTATTACTAACGGAGTGTTGAGTTAGGAGGGGCTGCAAGTGAGAAGTGTCATGTCTCTTATTTCGTGTGAAATAGAAAGTTCGGGGGTGACACACCTTTCTGAAATTGTCACCTTGAAGGTATCCCAAAAATATGTTTATTTACTGTTGGAGGTTGAGGTGCTTCCACTGCTTTTGAACGTGTAGTCTTACAGCTCTGTTGTATGTGTCTATGGCAGGGAAGGGGTGTTAGTGAAAGTAGGTATATGCTTGCATGCATGGTTGGTGTGCTGGGGAGGCACGAATTAGTGTGTGTGTGTGTGTGTGGACCTGCATGTGTTTGTGTGTGACTATATGTAGTAAGTCTGTGTGTGTGTATGTAGGTATGTGTGTATATGTGTGTACGTGTGTGTGTGTGCATACAAGCGTGCCTTGTGGAAGTCTATTGTTGAGTGGGTCTATTGTTTCAGGTGCAGATGATGTCTGTTATTATCACATTGTGTAGTAGTGGTATAAGGGATTGATGAGTTGAGGCACTTCTGACATGCTCATTGTCTTAGGCAGGCTCATAAGACTAGCAGAGTCAACACTCTACACAGGGTCGATGAACGAATATAGTATAGCTACAGTGATTTGGTATGTTCAGGTGTGATTGGGATGGTTTATACGTGTGTGTGTGTGTGTGTGTGTGTATGTGTGTGTGTATGTGTGTGTGCGTGTATGTGTGTGTGTGTGTGTGCCTGCACATCCTAAACATGACACCACAACGACCATTCCTACATTAGTGCATATCAAGAGTCTCATTATTTTTGTAGACATCCTAATGTATTGTGGGATACCACTTTTAACTCCCAACTTGGTAAAACCTCGTTGAGGTGAAAACCTTTTGATTGAAAGGTATGTATGTATTTAAAATGTGAATGTGAAATGTGGTAGATTAAACACAACCCTGGAAAAACTCAAAATAACAACAATACAGCTCAGAAGCCTCTTCTGGGGCGTGGCAGGCTGAGTTTGTGTAAGAACCAAGACTTTCACTTGCACTGGCTCAGGCTGGGGCTGTGCTATCAGTAACAGTGAGCTATCCTGTAATGATTATGGATTGAAGTCAAGCTTTACCACACTTCTGTATTTCTTATACTGACTTTCACATCAGCTTTATGTTTATGATTTTTTTTTTTTGGTCATAGAAGATGAGTGTAAAGAAGTGTATAATATGGTAAAATAAAGTCCCAATTTTTTTAAGCTACATCCAATCTCCTCTATCGACCTGTGCTGCTCTGAACCACTAATAAGCCACTCCCCCCTGCCCTCTCCCTTTCTCCTTCCTCTCGCCATTGACATGCCTGAGGCAGTGAATGTGGATTAATTAAATGGGAAGACAAACATTTCAGAATTTACGAAGAACAATAGGAAATGGGAGATGATGAAGAGGGTCTGTATGAATATCTCTAAATGGTGATGATGGCTTGTTTGTGTCATTTATATTGCAGTCAATAAATCTTTCCTACAGATGATGGATTAATTGATAGATGTTTTCAAAGTATTCTTTCAGAGATTTAGACCACAGGCTGTTAGATGTTGTCTTAAGTCCACGTGTTAATTCAGTGAAGTTAATGCAGGCTGAATGATGGCCAGTTCACTTAAAATAAACTTGATTGAACTCGAAAGGGTTATTTTTTTGTCAGACATTTAATCAGCAGAATTATAAATCACTGAAATCTTTATCTTAAGACTGAATACCATCAACTCGACCTCAATGCAGGCATTCAAGATAAGTAATAGAATCACTTTTGAGCTTAGTATTTTTTGTTTGTTTTAAGTTAAAGTTCATTTTCTAGTGTGTGAAACAGCTAGCCCATGTACACACAAGCTTCCCCACATGTCACATGCAGTCTCTTATTAATGCTGAGATAGGATTGCAGCAGTGTACTAGAGATTTCTATACCTTCAATTGTCCACAGCTTGCCAGTGAAGACAATTGAAGTTGTAACAAATAATGGAGCATGTGTTCCAGTGTAAGAGATGTGGCATTGTCAGGGAAGCCTCTGTAGCGGAAGTGAACGTGTGGTTCTCACCTTTACTTCCTGTTTAGCTAAAAGTAAATTTTTGTTTTGTTTCACATAGGATAAATTACTCCTGTCAATCAGCTAGTCGTATTGATCGGTTGTAGAGGCAGTAATGGATGCAATGGGTGGACGGAGGAAAAATGGAATATACAATTGGGCTTTAGTTATGATGTTGCTATGTGTGGGTTGTTTTTTTAGAATACATGAATTCAAGATTGGAACCCTTTCCCCCCAAGCTAGCCACACCACCTTTATTTTGTGTTCTGTGTAGCGAAGTCTTGATGAGTTTTACCCCAGTGGTTGAGTTATGTGCTAATGGCTGACATTGCTACTTGGAGTTACTTTAAGTCTCTCCAAAATAACTCTAGTAGCTTTATGAGAGCATGTTTAGCTGAAAATTATCAAGTCAAACTCAGTTTTAGTGTACCCTGTGGCCGTTGGTTGCAATGCAGGTGGGGGAATTGCTTAGTTATATAAATACCTATTAATCTACAAAATTTATTGAGTGTTTCTAGTGAGTAGCGTAGATTCTAAGGTTTCATACGTGTGAAGTATCTGGGCACATTGTAACCAACCTTTTGGCAACAAAAATGAGCTAGTAACAACATTTTTATTGACCAGTTTTTCAAGATGTAGAAGATCAAAGTCTATCCAGTATAAAGCCAGCCTACACTTAATCAAGAGACAGCTAAGTTTCCAATCTGTGGTTTCTCCGTAATCAGTCCGAACATCTCATTAGTGCGATCCTAACGAGTAGCATTTAGTAAAGAGCAAGTTGTGATTAACGAATCAAGTCTTAATTATGCACAACTTAAAATATAATGATGACTTGCAAATACTTATATTTAAAAAAAACGTTCAATTATTAATTCGAGTAGGTTTCAATTATCAATCATTCATTGTAAGCGACTATAATGTGATTGCAAGCATTGTGGTGCCTGTGCAGTGGCAGTGCAGCAACCAGTCCTCAGTAGTAGTACAAGCACTCTAGTCATGCAGAGTTTCATAGAGGCCACAGGAGACCGTATTGATGTAATCCTCAAGAATTGGGTTCGCCACGAGTGACCATGTGCCAGTCGATGGAGCCCTTGGAGTCCTTGCTTCTCGTTGTTTCTGGTTATTTATTTATTATTATTTTCTGGAACACTTTTTTGGTTTTCTCCATTATTGCGGTGGTCACATGGGTATCCTGGGTTGAATGTGATGCAGGCCACATGTGAATGGTCAGAATGTAGGAGGCCAGAGGAATCCAGGTTTTGCCACTGAGACAGGTCAAAGCCCCTGAGAGAAGTAATGCAGTGGCCGGGGCAACATTCACACAGTGGGAAAGGGTTTATGGCATGACTCTTCTCTTGTGTGTACGTGTGTGTGTGTGTGTATCTCCTGACCCTCTCAGTCACCATTTCAATGCAGCCCTGCCGAAGACACATGCGGGTTCTTTTAGCTTAAAAAGACGAGACAAGCCATCTAACCGAATACACTGAATGTACCTTTGTTTATTGAAATATAATTCAATCTATTCATGATGGAAACCTTTAGCCAGGCTCTCTCTCTCTCTCCCCTTCTCTCTTTCCCCCAACATTTCTTTCACCTTATCTTCACACAGTAAAATTAGACTCAGGAGACTGTTGAAGTGATTCCACCAGAGTTATGAGGCATGGTAGATCAGAATGCTTTGATAAAGTGAAGAATTCCGTAAAATTAACAGATATATTTTGCATCAACTTTCTCTAATTAATATTTTCCTGCCTTGAATTTTACTATCTAATCCGTTTAGTTTCCCCTTTCTGCTAATGTCTATTTTCTTTGCTTGCTGACCCACAAAGTGGAGCCTGATTCCTGATTATAATAGCAAGTGCGCCAACAAGATGGAGCAGTTGCCGATGCCTTCAAGTGGGCATCTTATGGTGCACTGGTAACTGCCAGTGGTTTTACAGTGGCTGTTTGAAGATATGTGATTAGCAAATTGCATTAGGTACTGGTCACCACCACAATGAGTGTGCAGTAGTGGTGGCACAGGTGTGAAGAATTCTGGTCAGAATAGGGACTCTGTGAGGTCAACAATCATAACCCAACAACCCCCAATTAGATTTTATGAGTGGGTTAGAGGGAAGGGGGGGGGGTAGATTGGGGTGGGCGTGGAAAGTATATTTCGCTTTTCCTAATATGGACTATTCATTCGTTTGTGTACCTTTTTTTTTTCTTCTTTCTTGTTTGAATGATTCCCTTAGACCCACTTCAAAACATTCATATTTGCCTATGCCACTGTGATTAGATAACTTTGCATCACTTGTTTCCTCTTGTTTGTTTGTTTGTTTGTGCGTGTGTCCTAAGGTCAAGAGCTCTTGTGGTTCTCTATACTCTCCACTACCACCCACAGTCCACGTTGTGGGAATGAAGGAAACAAAGATCTGAGGTTCTTTCTGTCTTTCCCCTACTGCCCCCTTACTCTCTCCTCCATCTTATTCTCTTCTTCCTTCTTTAACTACTCCCTCTTCCGTCTTATTCTTCCCTTCTACTCCCTCCTCCAGCTTTGTCTTCCTTCTCGGGAAATTTTTTTAATTTCATATCTTTGCTAGTCCATAATATTTTTTACCAGTTTGATAGATCAAACTCACCACACACTTTGCATTAGTACAAAAAACAACAGCAATCCACCTGTTTTGATCCCCTCCTCGTCAAAGCAACCACAGAGCAAGTAGTCGGATGTAACACAAGGTTCCAATGTTTCCCTCGCGTAACCAGTAGAATAGAATTTAAGTTTATTCGTCTCTTGTCAGACTAGCATTATCGGAACTCACTTCAGCAGACTCCTCTTTACGAGATTCTTGCCAACGTGCTGTCACTTCCCGACGTCGTGATGGCTTGAATGCCAACAGGTTTGTGGCAAGTATGTCCATTTGTAGTGTGTCGTTTGTGTGTATGTGTGTGTACAAGCCACTGGCGTTTGTGGTGGCAGCAGTGCCTAGGTTATCGGGTTAACCAGGCTGGTGGGTGGGAGTAAAGTGGGAAAAAAAGTTTTGCTACATGGTGCTAATTGGCTGGTCATGTAATAGACATGTTTGCTCTCTGAATTATTGTGGTCTACATATGCGGATGTGTGCATGCACTGTGGGTGTATGTAGTTGGGGGGGGGGGGGGGGGGGGAAATAGTGAAATAGTTGGTTGACATGCCAACTGATATCGTCAGTAACACCCATATTTTTTTAGAAGTATGACTCAAGGAGGATTTAGTTATAATGTGAGAATGGAAAAATTTTAAACCTGCCGATAACCTCAACTGTATTGTGACAGAGGGGACTTTAAACCCTTTCTTCAGGGAGTGAAGCTATACAGTGTCTCTGCCTTGAGGTTTGGGATACAGTATGCATGTCATTTTTAGGAACAGTCGCTACATTCAAAGTGAATTAGGCACTGGACTACCATCGTGACATCCTCGCATTTCTCAGGATGCTACAGCCTCACACGCTCACGCACCTCACATTCATCTGCACATACACACACTCATACATACTCACACATGCACACACATTTGCTCACCTTCAATTTGCATTCCTTCACGTGTGTAGTAATAGCAGATAGCTCCTGTCGTCATAACTGAGGATAATTTATGATAACTTTGGAGGAGTTTTAGCATGATTAGAAGATACCACCCAGTGCCCTGTGGTGCCTTCTTGAGAATTTTAGCACCTTCTAAACTATCTCTTTGCTCCAGTTGGCTATTGGAAGTTATTATTATTATTATTTTAAATTTACATGGCCTGTTTCATGGCTTGAATTACAGCCATTATATATGATCACTTGTAGTGTGCTGTGTGTCAATGGAACTAGTCAGGTGTTGGAGTAACAGTTGTTAATATATAGGTATGTCCATGTACAATGAATATTAGACTATTCGACTTTTCGCATGAGTCAGAGAACCAATAGTGGATATATTTTTATGAGCACATGCTAGTATTTTCAAGCATTGACAAGTACATTTAAATTATCTGCGGAATGCTTGTGTCCATTTGCTATGCACAGAACAGTGGACCATTTAAACTAGTATTCAATATGGGGAATATCTTGTAGGCTTCTGGAACACATTAATTAAGTATTAATAAAGAGTACAACATTCAATACCTTTTTTTTTTTTGTGCTGCCAGTTTTCCTAATTGTTTGTTTGTTTGTCCATCACCATGGTGACAGCTGTTCAGTGGGATGCCGTCTCTCTTTGTGGACTTGGGTGTGGAAGAAAACATTTTCTTTCACTTGAGCCTCCTCTTTCAGTTATTTGTATGTGCAAACATTGGACCTTGTTTACATTTTGCCTTGTGTCCACACAGCCCCAAGTTATGGGATAGAGAGAGAATGTAAGAATCATTGTGGTAGAATAACAACAAGTCTTTAATACTTGTTATGCCGTTTAAAGTCGCACTATTTTTTTTTTCACTATTTGATGCACCCCTCCCCTCGATATTACCGTACCACTCGTATCTTCTCATTTGCGCACACAATAATGTATAATACAACCAGTGGCCCAGTAATAGTGAAAGTGCACTGGTGGGAGAATGGGCTACAGTTAGCATTGTTGGGTTTGATGCTATCATGTGATTAGGAAATTATGTTTTTGTCCTGAGGGTGTTTAGTTCTTGTACGATCAGCACTTGCATGTTTGTCCCATTCTTGCACAAAATTGAGTTTTGGGAGCATGTAGTGAATTTGATGATAACAGGATTTGGTATTGGGAAGATAAAACTGTTGTCTTAGGCTGCTATCTCTCTTATGTCGTGGTTACAATGAAAAATAATTATTTCATAATTCGATGATTTTCGAAAACATTTATTAGATTCTTTTGGTGTACCTTTTTCGGTTTTCTTTGATGTGTTTTTCCATTTTTTTTCTCTTTCTTTTTTATTCCACAGATGCAATCCCATAAATTAGATTAAGCAGCAACGAGTTAGGGATTTTCGGTATGGAATGAGTAACTGAGTAAACAGCAGCTGCTACTGCTGCTCCCACTTCTGTAGACTGTCATGTGCACTCTTTATTCTACTTTGTAGTGAAAGCAAGAGAATTGTTTTTTGTAATGATGTTTACGCATGCTGTACAGAACATTGTGTGTGTGTGTGTGTGTGTGTGTGCTTGTTAAACCTTTGATGAAGTTGGATTGAAAAATTATCTTTTCATTTATTTACATATGTATGTCTGTATTTTTATTTTTATTATTATTATTCAGCTGTCTGTGATTAGGTGTTGGGATTCTTAGTTTGCTGCTGCTGCTGTAAATGGGCATTTTGCCACCACATGTGCCTTTGTTTACTCTTGTTAGAGATTACTGTTGTTGTTATTTGTTGTTTTCATAGTTCTTGTTGTTTTATAAGAGTAATTAATTTCCTAAGAAAATGGCTGATATATGTAGTGTCCCTGTGAGCTGAATTGAAAAAGACTACCTGGCATGTTTTGTCAGCTGATTAGTGGGTGGAGTCAAAGCTTTAATAAGAGCAATTAATTTTTGTTGGTTGGAGCGAAAAAATAAAAAAATCAGGCCCTATGACAAAGTCAGGTAGTGGCGACATACTTGCAAAGCTCATCTTTCCTGTGAAGTGTGCGTTATCCAGGAAGTTATATTTCATTATAAACAAATGAATGGACCTCACTGTGTGCAGTTATGGTCTTTGTGGAGTGCTTCAGTTAATTGTTAAGGAGAACGTATGCACCCAATTATGGCATGACCCTCACCTGGCTTCTGTTGGCGAGGAAGGAGCTGCTGGTTCATCGGTTGGTGGTTCAAAATGCTCCGCAGATTTGGTTTGTGATTGCATTAGCTCATCACCCTAATAGTGTGAGCATGACACCAACTTAGGGGAGTTCCCCAGCTTCCAATGGTGCCTGATTTCATTTTTTTATTTGTGGAATTGATTTATTTGGAAATAGTGGGGTTGGTTACTGTGGAAACTTCTTAGTGATGGAATGGAATATTCCAATTGCATTACATAAATAGGATTATTGCTAATATTGCATAATCATGAATTAATGAAATGGTAACAATATAGTTCATATCCTCCCCCCCTCCCCCCCTCCCTCCCCCCTTCAGTTCCATTCACTGGGTGCACTGTTGCACATGTGCAGTGGAGCAAGTAATGACTAGTGGGGAATGCTTCATAGTATAGAATACTGCAGTATAGATGTGAGGGGCATAAATTAAATGGAGAATTTGGTTGTCACTGCTGAGAAGTTAAATCCTGGTTGCTAAGGATCTTAAATTTCTTAACAACCCTATTGCCTATTGCTTTTATTATGCCTTTTTTTCCCTTTTCTTTCTCTCCACTTCTTTGTGTGTATATCAGAGTAAACCCCCTAGTATGATATCGTGCACAGAAAGTTAATCCAATGGGTCAGTCTGTCTGTCTATTAGGAGGGAGGGAGTATTTTAGAAGGTGTCTATTTTGAGTCTCTGGTAAATTCTCTATGGAGTGCAGCTATGGGTGTTCATGTGCATTGCTAGGAGCCAGAGACATCTTTACAATGTAAGGTTGTGAATTTCTTCTACCCAACCTGATGGCTTTGTGGGTTTGAGACTACAAAGAATGTGTGTGTTTATATCATATAGAAAGAATTCTCCCTTGGCCTCACTCTCCTCAAGTGTAAAGTCCAGGATGGCAGAGAGTCAGAGTCCTAGTCTGGTCTACTGGTTCACTTGAAAGACCATGCCAATGGTTAGTGATTGCTGGTGAAGCCAGCAATGATGTTTTATGTTTCTAAGAAAATTCCGGATGGCTTCCTGACACAAAAAATAAATAAATAAATGATAGCTACTGCAACGAAAAAAAGAAATTACTGCAAAGTTTTCGTTATACTAACCGTATCCAATACAAAAAATTCTGTCGACCATTCTATATTAAAAGTGATACATGTGTCATTTAAAATTGTTATTACTTTGGAGGAGGTTGTTATGAGCAACTGGTAGTTCAGTTTTGACATCACCCAGTGTTACCATACAAGAATAGTTGTAAATTGGGGGAGCCAATTGAATTGTTGAGAGAATAGCGAGTGTAGCAGGTGTGGCTGATGCAGATTTGTAACACTTCCACATGCCTTGCTCGCCACAGACATACCACCAGTGGTAGAACTACATCTATGGTGATAGCGTAAACGTACCAATAGACGATATGCATTATGACGTAACGGCAAAGGTCACAGAGGTCAACGGTGAATCGACGGTGTTGTGGTACAGCTCCAGTGAAGTCGAAAATGTCAAGGCGACAGTGTTCTGTTTGGGGCTGCCATAATAGAAAAGGTAGATGCCCAGAAAACATTGAAGGAGAAAGAGTGTGTGGCTGTCCCTCCTTGTGCTTTTCAGACTGCCCAAAGTCAAAGGAGTTGTTAACTCTACACTACATTGAGAAGATGCCTTCTGATGTAAAAAGAGCAGTTGTGAATAAAATTAACTTTACTAGGAAGGATGCAGTAGGAGGAAAGTGGAAGCCAACAGCTGAATCTTGTATTTGTAATCTGCATTATTTAAACTTCAAGGGACCCACTAGATCTAACACCCATTTGTTACCCCAGTATTTTAAGCGGCCTCATGAATCTATAGTTACTCCAGCAAAAAGACGTATGTTAGTGCGTAACCATGCTGATACTTCCTCTTTTCAGGTGGATGAAATTGCTTCTAATTCTACTGATAGTGTTATTGAAGATATCTCAGATCAAGAAGATTCCCATGTACTAAAAGCTCAAAATGTTGAGTTAGAGGCAAAGATACAACAACTAGAGTCATCGCTAGCTCAATCAAAGGGCGAAGTCGAGCATCTTCAGACGTCACTACAAAGATTAGACCCTAGTTTTTTGTCCCAATCACAATTACATATGTATACTAGTCTTGGACAAGCTGAGTTTCGCTGCTTAGTGACTTGGCTATCAACAACATCAGTGAGTAGGAGATCAACATCCCCATGTCCTACTTTACTATCTTCTGCAGAGTCTGCTTTAACATTTTCTCAGACATTACTTCTAGTTTTGATGAGAATAAGGCAGAATCTAACACAAGGTGATCTTGCATGTCGCTTTTGTATCGATCAATCATCTGTGTCACGAATCCTTAATCAATGGATACCAATGTTAGCAAATGTGCTTGGTGGATTAATAGTATGGCCTCAGACTAACATTGGACCGGCAACTCCTCCTTATAACTTCCTTCCTAATTCAGTTGCAATTATTGATGGCACTGAAATATTTATTCAGCGTCCAAGTAATTTGACCACCCAAAAAACATCTTATAGTGATTACAAAAGCCATACTACTGTAAAATATTTAGTTGCTATAGATACTTTTACAGGAGTTTTTATATTTGTTTCAAATGGATTCTCTGGAAATGCAAGTGATCGTTACACCATTGAACAAAGTGGTATTTTGGAGGTGTTAAAACCAGGTCAGCGAATTTTGGCTGACAAAGGATACACTGCCAGAGATTTATTTGCTATGAAACGATGTTTTCTAACCATTCCATCTTTTCTCAGTGGGAACAAATTTAGTGAACGAGAAGCATTGCAGTCACGCACCATAGCAAGTGTTAGAATCAGAGTTGAAAATGCTATCAGGCGGCTAAAAGAATTTAAGATATTTACAGATTGTTTATCTAATCGAATAAACAAACGAATTGTTGATGATATGATTGTTACAGCATGTGCATTATGTAATTTAAAAGAAAGACTAATTAATGTTTAAATGTTTATGATTCAAGTACTCTATAGTAATTATTTGTGGACCTAATGTAATGTAATAATATTGTTTCAGTTTGTCTTTCATTTCATCCCATAAACGTGCATCCAAATAAATTCTTTCAACATGAATGTCGGATAAAGTCCAGACAATGAAGTCGCAATAGCTAGCTTTGGTGATTCCTAGCTGCCCAATCACTTGATAATAATAGTCATGGTTCCTTTTCAACATAGGTTCATGATTCTCAATAGATAGGCAAAACTTAGAATCAGCACATGCATTAACTATGGAGTCATGGCGATGGTTATAAGGACACTTGACTTCAACTAATCCAATTTTACCAAAGTCAATGTAGAAAATTCCATCAGGTGAGGCCCCCAAAAATGGTAATTCAACACTGAGGTAGATACCACATATATCTACCTCAATTCCCGTTATACGCTGGTATTCACTAAGTGCTTCCTCTTCGTGAGTCGTTCCCCAATTTATAGCAGGTGTATTAGGGTGTCCATAATCACCTAGCAAAATCTTGCTCAAAGAAGGTGGATACAACATTCGAAACTTCCTATTACACACCCTACCAAAATTGCTTGCTGTAATTCTCCACTGTCTAGCATCCATCCATCTTGGGTTATTTCTTTGTCCTAAAGTCATCAATTGTATTAACTCAACTTCTTCAGATGTAACACCTAAAGCAGTAATTAAATTATCTACAGTAGGTTCTCCTTCAGAAATAGCCATTAAGATGTCCATCGGATCTTTTAAATGGGTTGTTTCATTTGCTGCATCGTTTATTGAAGCCAGTCTCAAGTTTTCGCCTTCAAAATAATCTATAATACCTGGTTTAGATCCTGTAGCTTGTAAATCTTTAAGAAGTGCTTCAATAACAGGTTTTGGACCATTGTAAGGAACATACCCTTCACTGGATGCCTTTCCAAAATCTAATTCTTTAGATAAAACAGCTTTACCTGCCATTGAGGGTCTAGACCATGCACACTTCATACTTGTACAAGCAGTTGGGGATACTTCGGCTAAGGTGAGCAACAACGCTGCAACGTGCACACAACTTTGGGTAGCACCAGCTGCACAAAAGCAATTGCTACCCAATGGCGTACCATCCTTTACCCTAACAAAAAGAGGATAAAATGAGGGGTTCTTTCTCATAGTTGGTCGGCATTTTGCTCTAACATATGATACAGCTTCTTTACGGCCATCAGATTCAACAACTTCTTCAACTGTAGCTACTTCAATTTCATAAAGATGGCCACATTGGCACAAACGTACACCTGTTCTCAAGTTCTTTGTGTACCCACCTTTCTTCTTCAAATAGTTAATGACAACATCTTCTTGCACCAATGGGAGCTTCTCTTTGGTCCACATTCCCACAGGTAAGCAGTCAAACTTTGGCACTGAATTTCCACTAATGAACTCTTGGAATGCCTCTACTTCTAATTCAGATTCAAAGAACTCCGTATCATAGCAAGCCCCAACTCTAGTTATTAGTTCAGCCTTGGTCCCACTCACTGGTAAACGACGATCACGTAAAAAATCTTTGAGTTGCTCCACAGTCCAGTGCACTAGTGGACGTACAAGTGGATCTACCGCGGTTCTAGAAGCCATACACAAGTGGAGGTCAGCTGTTGATTCACCGTTGACCTCTGTGACCTTTACCGTTACGTCATAATGCATATCGTCTATTATCGCCACCTCGCTACGGTGCCCTATTATCGCCAACACGTTTTTGCGCCCGTATAAACGGCTCTAGAAGAATTTACACATGCGCATTAGAATCAGTATTTATTGTGCTTCAATTAGAATACAAATTTGTTGGATTTCAATGTAGGGTAGCCGTAGCTAGGCTGCTTTCTTTGAGAGGACCTATTTTTCGATACTTTGGCGTCTTTGGCGATAGAAGGTATGTCAAGCAAACGGTGTATAAGTCGAGCAGGCTTGCGTGTGGGTTTTTTTTTTGCATGTAAGTGTTTTAGTTGTGTCATAGCATCATTTTAAGCTGAAATAAAAATTTTCTTGTTAAAAACTAGGTGTGTATAGCCGTTGTTACTGATAGATTCCGATTCTATGGAGGAAGTTCCTAATTCCAAACGTCCCCGGTTGAATTGGAGAAATGAGGACATGATAAAAGCTATGGAAGTTGTAGAATCTAAAGAAAAAAGTATCTCAGCAGCAGCTAAGATGTTCAATGTTCCTAGAAAAACTCTGGATGACCGAGTCAAGGGTCACATTAAGCATGGCAGCAAACCAGGAGTCTGCACAGCTCTTACATTTATTCAGGAAAAGTCTCTCGTAAACTATCTCTTGTACATGGCCGAAAGAGGATTTCCCTTAACACGTACAATGGTCAAGGCATTTGCTTTGGCCATTGCCAAGCGATCTGGTTGTGCCTACCGTTTTAATGAGGAGTTGGGTCTATCTAGTTGATCTTGCTGCATCTGTGGTGTTCTGGGTAGACTGCTCCAAGTGTGGTGCATGGGTGCATAATCAATGTGCATGCAACAACACTGCTAGTCGCAAGTACTTATGTACGAAGTGTTCCAAGTAAACAACAACTCTTCTATACCTTTCTATTTTCTTTTTATATTGTTCTAATACCATACCAGTACCAAAAATACCACACGTTCAAGTAAAATAATAAAAAAAATTCAATTATTTCAAATTTGACAGGTAATTCATACAGTAATATTTTTAACATCAGTAACAGGACTTAATTTTATAAAAAAAAATCTTAAATAAGGAAAAAAACCAAGAATAATCAATTTATAAAAATAAATAAAAGTATCGGCGATAATCGGTTCATCGTACCCGATTTCCGCCATTTGAACGACCAGTGCATTCGGTACGGTAACTCCCGATCCAGTGGGAAAATTTTCTCCATACTGCTGTAGCAAGTAGCCTAGGTATTCCTTTACCTGCCGCAGGTCAATCAATACGCAAGTCTGGAAGGCGTCACCGCTACTCCACCTATGGACAAAAACACGGCGATAATAGGTACGCTTACGCTAGACAGTAAGATGGCATGGCCAAAAAAAAATTTTTTAAAAATACTGCCTGCCTGCCTGCCATGTCGCACGTAGTGTTCCCTGAGTGCTAATAGGCTTGTTCGGTTGACGTAGTTGTCCTTGCTTAGTGCAAGCGGGCGGGTGGGATGGAGGGAGAGAAGAAAGCTAACACCGCACGTCTAGGGGCAACACCCATGACCGATTTGTCTCTAAGTAAGATTAAGAGTGGGCGTACTAGGTGGTAGTGGTTTGTGTTGTAAAACCAGAGTGACTTTTTGATGTCCAAGAGACTTCCGTGCTCTCTGCCATCTACGAGCAGGCTGTAGCAGGCATTCCCCGTACCTGCTACCGTGGGACCACTCCATTAGCGACAGACCTGGCCATATGTTCCCAGAACGTGTGGACAGTGGGCGGAATTGGGCACACGTAAGAAGGGGAGAGAGGGGGAGGGAGAGTTTGTTGCATTCTCTCGTCTTTTGTGGATAGCAGTTAACAAGCCGAAATCCATTAGAGGCCGTCTTAGCCGGTGCAGCTGGCCTGTGTTTGTGTGTATGTGATACGTGCTAGTCGTTCAGTATTTGTGTGACATCTTCACTATTAGTTGATGGAATTGTTTGGTGTCAAGGCACTTCTGGAGTCTCAAATCCTCTCCAGTTGAGCTTTCTATCTAACCTGTTATTGTTTTGAAGACATGGAGATGACAATTCAGGCCAGTGGAGGTTTAACTTCATGTATGGTTGGTTCTCATGCAGGGATCAAAATAAAAATTCAGAATTGTGAGGCCGTTTTGTCAGACCAACATTTCAAATGTCAGACCCAAATGTAGAATGGCAGGTTGTATCTTTACTTAATTTCTACATGTTTATTGTAGGTATCTGCACACTTGGATTGCTTTGACCATTTTATTTTCCACATAACTTTTTCATCTAAGTATTTGCGTACTAAGCAGTTATGCAAAAAATACCTAGTATTGAATTATTTTTACAATTCATAATTTTTTTATTCATGTATTGTTTTTGTAGAGAATGTTTTATTGTATTATAATTAGTAGAAAATATCTGTGAGTAAATATGACATAAAAAAAATTCAGAGAAATATGTAATGAAGGATTAAAGTTATTCATTGACAAACAGTTCATCCCACTCATCCAGTGTCAGCTGCTGCTCATCAAAATTACTGCTGGTGGAATTACTGCTGATTCACCACTTTCTCGAGCAGGGGTACATCTGGGTTTGTAAGGCTTTCTAGCAGCTTGACAGGGTCTCCTGCTAGTACAGGTATCCTTCCACCACATCTCTAAAGCTGAATCAGCAGAAAAGTCTTTATATGGCGGCCCTTCCACATGAATTTCAAGGAGATCATCCAACGTACCAGTATTAAGACATGTTCTATTGTTTGATTTAATGATTTTCAAACTTGAGAATGTCTGTTCCACTCTTGCATTCGAAAAAGGTAGACTAAACACCAATTCACAAAGAAAGAGGATATTCTTCCACTTGTGGGAATCAGGGCAAACATGAAGACTGTACCAAATTTTTCGATAGTCAGTGGTTTCAAGAGTAAGATAACTTCTCGCATAGTCCACAGTATCTTCAATCTCATCCACAAGGATAAAAAGAGTAACACTCTGAGCTTCCAATGGATTCATAAAAGACTGATATATCTCCTCAATTGCATGTTTGATTTCATCAAGTGAACTATCATCTGACCCTGCTTCATTAGATCTCTTAATCCAGCTCTGTGTGTCAAGAAATACAAGAAACGCTCTCAGCAATTCTAAATTGGACCATTCTAATCTGCTCACAATATTGGCAGCTAGACACTTCAAGTCAGACAATGCATCTTTCTTACACTGCTCAACAATGGTATCACTGAAGCCGTTGAGAAAAACACCTTCATAAATTTTCTCCCCATTAGCATCACTATGAATATTAGTCATAACTTTCTGTACTGCTGACCATTGCAAAGGGTCTTTCTCTCTCAAAGATTTCATAGCACTGGTTGCTTTTAGAATTTGCTTAATTGAATAAACAATATCAGCACTAGAAGTTTGCAGGGCCAGACTAAGAATTGAAGGAGGTTTGAGTACTTCAGCATAGAGTGCACACCCTACCAGGATCTTGTACTCGGACCACTTCCTGCAATAGCCTTTAATTCGTGCCCGGTCTTCTGCCTGAATTGAATTATCTTCAGCTAATGCATTTAAGTGACTCAAGTATGCCCCATACCGATCTAATACTCTTTGTAACGCTCGTCTCTTGTGAGTTATCCATCTTGATCCTTCAGAACGAATTGGAATATTTCCTGACTCTGGTAATTCAAATACTTCCTTCAATTCTTCAACAATCACAGATAATTCTCGGGTCTTTTTCGGAGATTTTTTGTATAAGTAGTATAGGCGAAGCAACATTTCCTCAATTGCCTTAAATAACCGACTGGTTAATCCATTCTTTGATGCCAATTCTAGGCGATGCGAGAAGCACCAGGACCAAAACATCCATGGCAAAGATTTTTGAAACCTTTCCCTAATGCTTTTATGATGTGCAATGTTTACAGAAGCCCCATCTGACCCTCCACCCACTAATACTGGTCTGGTACTCAATACTGAACTTTTATCCAAAGTGTCTGATATTCCCAATATTTTTTCCAATGTTTTTTGCAGACCACTCACCAGACCATCGGTATCAGCTCTGTCAGGATTAAAAACAGAAATGTAGCGAGCACAAGATTTCATCTCCTTGGCTGTGTCATCCTGTCTGCAAAACTGAATAAGAACCATCTCATCTTCTACATTCCCAGCATCAGTAGTTCCATCCAGTAGAAAGCTAAAAAAATGCACTTCAGAAGACATCATAGATAAAAAGTGTTTTCTCTGGCTCTCAGCAATGTAGTGTGTAAATGACTTAGCTGCTACATCTGTTTGATATGCTGTTCCTAAGTCAACTCCATGGGACACCTCAAGCTGATGAAGTGAAGGGTATTTGGTGAAAGGTAGACATTCCTTGGCCATCATATAGCAAATATGTATCTTTTTTGTCACCTGCTCTTTTGTTCTGTGATCCATGTTAGTAAAACATCTAATAAGTGGAGAAGAAGACAAGAAAGAAGTAGAATCATCGCTCGAGGTCCTGGCCAGGCCTTTCTTGAAAATATTCATTGCTGTTGCATGCTGTTGGCTTGATGCATGGTCTACAACACAGCTCGTTTTGTGATTAGTTGTCCCTTCAATCCATGCCTGGGAGAAAAAAAACACAATAGAAACAGAATGATAATTCTATAAAATTGAATTGATAAATTGATAATTTAATCATCATAGGTATTGTTTTAAATGGGTGTATTTAGGCTAGCGTATATTTGTTAGTTCATTAATTTACTATTTCAAAGTTTAAATTACTTGCTCTATATATTTTATAGATGATGATCTATACGAAAACAAAACATAATACTCCAGTTGTATTGCTTAAACTCAATTCCATTTACCCTGCATACAATTTTATTGCATTTAAAAAAACTGAAATGATCATTCTTGACAGTATTGCCATGGATAGTCACAATAATATTGTTGGTTTTGACTAAAAAAAAAAAAAAAGCATAAAAAAGGTTTACCATACTATTAATTGTACAGTCATATTCCTAGGATTTTAATCCAACAAAACTAACAAACAAAAAACTAACAAAAAAAAAAAAACAAGCTAGTTACCCTAGTGAAAATGACAATATAAGAAGAAAGAGCTGAATAATTATCTATTGCCCCAACTATCCGATACAAAAGTAACACTCATAAACATACCTTAGAAAAGTTCTTGGAGCTACATATTCTTTTCTCATACTTACGACAAACTTCACACCACAAACAGTCGACCAGGCCACGGCTCTCTCTGTCCTTATTGCAGCGAAGCCAAGAAAGAGTGTCATGCTCACGATTAAACTCCCTCTGCCATTTTTCGAACGTGGCTATCGACAATTGACGCCTTTCTTTCTTAGTTGGAGCCGTGGAGCTAGCTCCGCGGGATGCAGCAGTTCTCTTCATTTTGGGCGCGCCTCTAGTAATTACTGCGCATGCGTTAGGTATAAGGTAAGGGTTGTTTCATTAATTTTTTAATTTATTTTATTCTCAGCGCGCGGTTTGCTCTGTACTTTTTCGTAGTAGTGAAAGAGCTCTCAAACAGTTGCTGCCAGACATAAGGGCCGGCCCAGTGCAGAAACGATCGGCCATTACTGAGAAATGCCCGGAATTTGGCCGATGGCCGACCGCTATTTTGATCCCTGTCATGTCTGAAGAGCTTATCTAGCGGTGGTGTGGATTGGTGGGCAGGGTTTGTGGGCAGGGTTGGTGGGCTGGGTTGGTGGGCTGGGTTGGTGGGCTGGGTTGGTGGGCTGGGTTGGTGGGCTGGGTTGGTGGGCTGGGTTGGTGGTGACCAGTCCCATTCAAAGCAGGTGCCATGTATAGAGTTCTGCCTGGAAAGTCTATGAAATGTGGGGTGTGAAGTTATGGGAAAGGTGATATCCCATTTTAGTCTAAGGTGTCTTGGCCATTCCTCCTCTCATTCACCTTGGTCTCCTTGACTCTGCCTTCTTTATCTCAGACTGGTCCTGAAATGTGGGAGACTTCTTTGATAATTGAAATACTAGAGTCTAGGCTTGTATAATAATATAATAATTAATAATAATAATATTAATAATAATAATAATTCAGTCATTCACCTTGGCCAGTTTAACTTCTTGCTAAGTCCTCTTCTGGGGCTAATGGGGTTGAACTCTCTGTGGTAGACTTCATTGACCCCCTGAAGAGGACTTCGGCAAGAAATCGAAACGGGTTAAGTATTAATTAATTTTGGGTACCATACCCATTTTACTCACTAGGAAACACATGTGGAGCTAGCAGCTCAATAGCAGTCAAAGTCACAAATGGGGTAGTTAAAAATGCACAAATCGGTTTGTTATAAACGCATTATGGTAGCCATGAGGTACTAATTACGCCCAAGCTTTTTCTTTTTTGGTTTTCAGAAATGCCGGTATAATATGCTTAGGCAAGAAATTATGCCAGTGTCTGTTGCCATTTTGGGTACCCATGAGTACATTCCGAAGTGTTGTGGATAAGTTTGTTCAATTCTGCTTCCTTTACTGGAACTATTGCATTCAGAAGCAACTCTTTTATTCTGCATGGAATGGACAGGTGGTCACTATTTTAGCTTGTGTGCTCATTATCAATGTTAAATACTTAATTACACTAACTTCCATTTTATAAAATATACTTTGTGTTTAAAATGTACAGGAATCGACGGGTGCGTGGCCAGAAGGCTAGGTCAAAGTTCAGCATTTGGAGCTTGGGTGAGCTTCTATTAATTTAGGCCGTGTTGATATTGTATTAGATTATGTTTGTATCATAAGTATTATATAAAATTAGATGTGGATAGATTATCAATGTCACATGGTCAGTAGTTTTTATCTGAATCAGTAATCTTCATGTAGGTCAGTAATCTTCATGTAGGTCAGTAATTTTCATGTAGGTCAGTAATCTTCACTTAATCTTCACCTAGGTCAGTAATCTTCATGTAATCTTCATTTCGGTCAGTAATCTTCATGTATGTCAGTAATCTTTATAATCTACATGCGAGTTAAATCTCTATGGGGTTCATGTTGGTAAGTGGGTGCACAAGTTTGTTAAGGAGAACATGGAATGCTAGAGATAGTCCAGTGAAAGTTTCTCTCTGCAATTTATTGTGCTTGTTCCCCAGTGGTACAGGGGTGTGTCCGTGCTGCTTGTTCCCCAGTGGTACAGGGGTGTGTCCATGCTGCTTGTTCCCCAGTGGTACAGGGGTGTGTCCATGCTGCTTGTTCCCCAGTGGTACAGGGGTGTGTCCATGCTGCTTGTTCCCCAGTGGTACAGGGGTGTGTCCATGCTGCTTGTTCCCCAGTGGTACAGTGTCTACTGGGGAAGAGATAAGCTTTTCTTTCAACGTTTTGTCGCTTACCACTTTGTTATTGTATGAAGTTAGACTTAACAAATTATTTTTGCCAAGAATTCTCATTAGTTGGGAAATTAGAGTAGTTAAGCAGTAAACTCAAGAATAGATACAATTAAAGCAGCTGCCAGTGCCCTTTATTTCATCATTTTGTATACATTTTCTAAATCTGATCAAACTTTCATTCTTCTTCCCCTACCTGTCTGTTCCGGTCCTTTCTTGGAATTCTGAAAATGAATGCAGCTTACTTTGATTTGCATCTGGTTGGACAGGCACTGCCTAGTTAGCAAATAGACTGAGCATGAATGGATAGAACTTAGTGTTTAGTGCACCAATATTATTGCAATTCTTTGCGAGGAAGTTAGCCTTTCTAAGTAGAGAGCAACAACAATTATTCTGTTTGCTCTGCTAGACTGGCTGGTAGAGTTTGTGGTGATAGATGTTTTGTCAGGAGCCATTGGCGAGTGCCACTAACAGTCTAGCTTGAATGGACGTGATACTTGTTTTAGTGGCACGTAATTCATAAATGGAATGCATTGTTGCAAAATGTTATAAAATTATATTCTCTCAATAGCATTAATTGAAAGTACTACTGCACAAATGAACAGTATAATTTTTAATTTACATTGAAAGGTAAGTCGCAGCCACTCTCTTGAATTAGTTCCATCAACTCATCGGGACACTCGAAGAAAAATCCATGACTGATTTACACTGTAAACAATAGTATAACCCAATCACTCCCACAAAGCCTAAAATACAAAATTGTATATCTCCAGCTGATAGTGGTCTTAACTAATACCTATGTCACTTATTTTTGCTAAATTATGTTATTTGGGTAATATTGCTTATGTAGCCCTATCTAGCAATAATTAATAAGTGTATTTGAATGAGTTTGCTCCTTAATGAACAGGCAGCTGCTCACTCATACTTTTAAAAAATTCTGTCTGCTAGCTACAAACATGTATATCACACACATCGTACTTTTTCGTTGCTAAACGTGGTTGTACATCTTACCTCATTGATAACAGTTTTAACTCTAACTCCAATATCTTCCTCTGTAATGCAAGTTACTGAGAGATCATAGCATCCAGCAATATAGTAGTAACAATAATCAGCCAAAAATGGAAAGCCTTGCCCATCCATTAAGATACTATGAGCTCCCATCGTACTAACATTTTTCAACATACCAGATGACAACAGAGATGCTTTATAAGCTGGACGAAGTCTATTGGGTGGACCTTCAAAAATATTTTTTGACATCATGGTAAAAGAATTGGCCATTTTATTGAAAAAAATTGTTTTCTTAATCCCCCAGTATCCACAGCTGGTTGACCACGAACAGATATACGAACACCAGCACTTTTGTTAAACTTAGATTGCTTATAAAAGCAAAATGCAGCTTCCACCCAATCTTCTTCATCATCATCATTACTCAATTTGACAACCGGCCATTCAACATCTTGTACCAGCACTTGATACTTACGAAGCAGACCACACAATGAAGTGACCGATGGTCTGTCAATCAAAGCGTCTATTGCATCTGAAGCTGATTTTCGGGAAATATCATATACATATTGCAATTGCTTGTTACTCAAGGAAGTGAATATTTCTTCAGTTTAGTGAAGTCTTCAACTGGAGAAAATTTTTCGCAATCATGAACTGCTATCTGTTGCAGATGACAAAGAACTCATCTCGTAAGAACTGCTGAAGTCAGAATGATTTGGATCTTTAGAGTTTAAAACACCTATCGAAGGAGAAACACTTGCTGAAGAATTAGCTAAAGCTTTAGTAGCTGGTTTAATGTTAATGTGGGGCAAATCTCCAGAATCGCTAAACTTTTCGTCATCAGTTCCACTACTTACCACTTCAAAGTTTCGTAACAATCTCACATAAACACTACCTAATCCAGCAAGCTCTTTAACTGAACGACCATTCCACTCAAATCCCTCCTTGCATTGAGGAATGGTACCTTGTTTTCCACACATATTTATAAATTCAAAATCTTCTGGTGTTACATCCTTAAATTCATCTGTAGATTTGATGACATCACAAATTTCCCCACGAATATCTTTTTCGGATGTATCGATAGGCAAAGAAGGAAGTAGCCCTGTAACCAATATTAACTTTTCAGACCTTGTAAAATATTTTGGTTGAGCTGGCATAAAGCGGAAGATAACAACCTTTTTTTTGAAAATAACACGTGCTTGACATGCGTCCTTTTTTGTGTTGTGGATATTTCATTGCAGCAATAGAAGATTTCGAATATCTTTTTGGCTTTCTGGGAATAGATGTACTCTACATGCTCCTCATTGTAGAATCATAATTAATTTTAAAATTAGAAGGACTCATAACCTTTTTAACCTCTGTGTTAATGTTCTTTCCTAAAATATTAAAAGTGACACATAATGTCATATCGTTTGTACTAGTCAGGTTTGTTAACCCTTTGCGTACGATCGTCACGCATTCGTGACCGCCGTAACTTAACGCGCGCGTACGATGGTCACGAATCTGTGACACACCGGGTGCGTCAAGAGAATACGGCTGTCACGAATTCGTGACAAGCTCTTTTTTGCTCTGTTATTATAGTTACAGAGCGCGTAGCGCGCTAAAACTTTCAGTAGCTTACATAGTATACATTTTGCAATCTCTATTCTACAAAATAAGTCTTATAAAATAAGTATAACTTATATCAAGTGCACCAACTAAATTAAAAAAATTTTTTTCCTACACTTTGTGTCTAGCTATTTTCAAATAGAACATCTACTAAGAAGTAAAGGCCTAAAGTAGCTAAAAATAAGCAAACTAAAACTAGAACTTACATTTGGGTGTGATTTCTCCTTTCATAAATATAAGCTAAAAAAATAGCTAACAAACTACGGCCTACTCGATAATTCCAACTAAGTTTGTATTCAAAACAACTCTATAAACTATAAACTAACGAATTACCATAGCTACAACGCTAGAGGCAGATTATTTGAGGCCTAACACAAAAGAAACACTCGCCCGTTTTCTTTTTCCACGCGTCGAACTCCACTGGTAAAACGTCGTCGTCTCGGGCAACTAATTGGTTTTACGGCGTGCGCGTATTTAATTACACAATTGCTCGCCCGCGTTCGTCCGCAAAGGGTTAATTATACTTTCGTTAAATTTTTTTGGAGATTTGGTAATCTATATATTTTTGGAAACTACATGACATAGTGAATTAAAAAATCAATGTTTGCATTTTATTGGTTGCCATGGCAACCATGTTAAGGTGCTAAACTAGTAGGTACTAATTTTTCTCATTAATCACTAATACAATACATTCACAATTGTCTTTAGTATAACAGATACAGTTTGGATAAAGAGTTCATGATATTCATAAGAAAACCATGCATGCTGGTACTGCATCCTAGAATAGACTCTTATCAACATCTGCTCAATGTAGTACTGGAAAGAGCTCAATAGCAAATTCATTCCTATTCAAAAATGACTAAAAGACTATATAGCAGAAATTTTACAAAGAGAGGGTACAGTGTGGCATCGAACCTTCTATTCTGATGCTACAAACAAAGCCATGGTACAACGTGCACGTTGCCACCTACAAGAATATCTCTCTAGTGGAACCCATAGGGAGCCAGGACGAATGCCAGTAAAGCGGAAACGTTCTGAAAGTATTGATGGTCCAAGTTCCTCTTTGCCATTCACACGCTCTTCTACCCACCCTTTGGACAAGAATTTATGTTTTTTTTGCTAGAAAGATAAAAAAATGCAGTTGTTCAATGTAACAACTAAAAATGCTGGACAAGCTCTAAGGAAAGCACTGCACCTTTCCCAAAATCCAGTACTTCAGACTAAATTGTGTAATTGTGTAAATTGGTAGACTTGCAAGAAACCAAAAATTTATTTGGTAGACTGATGGTTCTTGCCAGGTCGAGCAGAAATATTGACCAAAAACATTGTATAGGCAATTTTGAGTTCACATTAACTCCAAGGGCACTATTTGCCCCAGGTGGTTCATTGCTGCTTTGCCAAGATAAGGCTAAGCTCACTCATTCACTTGAAAAGTTGTTAGTAGCAGCAGAAGGTACTTGTGACAACTCACAACCTACTTCTCACAAGCAATGTGATGTACCAGATCGAAGGATAGCTGTAGTAGATGGAATGGTAGTTGTCCAAAAACTAACCAAAAACAAAGCAACAATGGCTACAGTAAAGGATCTTAGTGTATGTTTTACAGCAGGCTATGATGAAATCATTTTGGTGTTTGACACATACAAAGTAGATTCATTGAAGAAGGCAACTAGACAAAAGAGATGTGGAATACAGGATCCTGTACAATATCAAATAAGAGATGAGACAAGCATAAAGCATATTAGTATTGGCTGAAAAAACTCTGCATTATAACCAAACAAATTGGTAATCGTTTCAACATCTGGAACAACAAGGAGCAACAAGCCTTATTCAATCTGTATTGAAGACAACAATCATGAGGAGGCAGCTTTAGGCACAGAAAAGGCCAAAGCATTTCCAGCTTTCCATGCTTTTTCTGGGGCTGACATTACCGGAAAGTTTGCAAATATTGGAAAGACAACTTGGTTTGAGATCTTTCTCAAGACCACTACTGATGTGATCAATGCCCTTACCTTGTTATCTACAGCTAGTGAAGTGACAGATGGTATCCAGTCAGCCATTGCTAAATTTGTATGTGCAGCATATTGCCCTAAGGGCATTCAGATTTTTAAGATTCCAGAACTGCGGTGGTATCTTTTTTGCAAACACATGGCTGAAAGTGTCAAGCTACCGCCAACTATTGGAGCTCTCAAGCAGCACATTTTACGAGTACACTTGCAGGCAAGTGTGTGGGGCCAGGCAAGTATTGCTCAGCAGATATTTCTGGATTCACTGCAGAATGGCTATCACAGAAATTCTGATAGAGAGTTAACACCAACAACAACAGATATCCTTCCCAGCACCCAAGGCAGTCATCGAGATGGTGAGATGTCAGTGCAAGGGCGATTGTACATCACAAAGGTGTTCATGCAAAAGCAACAGCTTACAATGTACTGACCTCTGCTTGTGCAGTACTCAGTGTGAAAATGATGAAGAATAGTGATAGTGATGACTAGTAACAGTCAAATTGTAAAGAACTGGTATAAAATATTCATACACATAAATACCACTATGCATTTATTATTTTATCTAAATCTTATATTTATTTTTGCTTGTGGCATAGTATGAATGATTGTATTGATTTTTACAAATTTGTAACTCTTACAAGGAATGATTAGTCACGACAAACAAATACATGCTTATCCAACTATAGAAATACTTTAAAATACATTGTTTTCAATGTTCGCCTAATTAAAATTTCATTATTGCTACCATAAATGCTTACAAAAATTTGCAAACATTGATTTTCTGTTTTACTAAAACATAATGATTCTAAAAATACATAGATTAGAAAATCTCCAAAAAATATTAACGAAAAAACATTTCAAACCTGACTATACTTACAGTCTTTCCAGTAAGTATTGTAGATTATTAAACCGGTAACAAGCCTACTATAGACATTGGTGTTTTCTACAGGGAGGAGAAGAGGTAGGCAAGGCTGTCAGAGTATAAAATTTGCTTATTGTTGGTCCACACTGTAACTTTAAGAAGTTTCACTAGTAAGGTGTGTTTCGAGGCATAAAGTTATTCTGATAATTGAGTTACTGTACGAGTGGCTATAGTTCTAGTGACAGTTTTGTTCATATTAACAAATTGTTTTATTTATCAGTCTCAGTAATAATCAGTGTGTTATGTTATCTAATGGATATGATTTAAACGTATCAAATGAATCTTAAGTCTGGTAGATGGACTAGACAACTCTTAATAAAATTATACACTTAAAAACTATGTTCTTCCTATTAAGTAAGCCCAAATAAATATTATTAATGGCGCAAATACATAAGGTATTGCACAAGTGAATTTAACTTGAAACAGTTATTTATTTCAGAAATAAAGCAGCAAGCTTGTTGGGAGACAAAAAAAACAACAAAAAACCAAAAAAAACACCGGAATATTTCTTTGTGTAGCAGCAACCCTTTCTATTTTGGGGATGGGATGAGTTTCCACACACGTTTTTCAGTTTCATTGCTGCTTGCAGAAATCATCACACCCACTTTAGTATTGAGGTGGTTTCTGCTTAGGGATTATTTTTTTAGAAGTTCAGTTAAGCTGTTATTAATTTGGCTTTGCCAAGAATTTAATGTAAGGAGACAATAGTAATAAGAATTCAGTCTGAACAAATTCCTACAGATTTCCCCTACCTCTGTTAACAGTAATACCACAGCCTCAAGACAGTTATAAAGCCACCTCTTGTACATGCTGGTTGCTCAGTTAATGTTAATTATTCATGTGTGATTAAGTAATGCTTGTTGACTAAACCACACATTCCACTAAACTATTTCATTACTGATATGCATGGCTGATAGAGCCTGTATTTTCTGCCAGTGATAAAAAATTACACCATGCCATACTATTTGGCTCAGTATCTTATAAAGAAGCATTAAAAGCTTTTCCTATATTTTAACTCCCTGTTAGCTACATTTTCAGCACAATAGATCATTATAAATTGTAGAATATGTGACAGTACTTGATAAAGGGACCAGTGGCTTTAAAAATTGGAAAATGAGTTTATTAATACCACTTGTAGAGCACTTGCTATAGAGCATTTGATACCTAGCTTGGTTCACTAAATATACCAGCTGGCAATCTAACCAACTTGAGCACAGTTAATTTGAGAAAGCTGAAATTTTAAAACTTCTTATTTGGGGTTGTGGTGGAGTGACCAGACCCTTCCTAGCAGAGTGATTATAGGTAAGGGTCTGGCCTGGGAGACTAGGAGAGCATAACCACACCAACTTATATAGCTTGATTGTTTACTTTTATTATTTCTGATTCTACCAGCTACAATGCTATAACACAATTTATAAGAACTTGACCAAGATTTTCCAGTGTCCAGGTAATTTGTTGCTAGGTAACAAATTGAAACCCCCTTCCAAAACCAGGTAATTTGTTGCTAGGCAACAAATTGACCCCCTTCCAAACCAGGTAATTTGTTGCTAGGCAACAAATTGAACTCCCAGGGTTTCAATTACTAGCAGGATAGATTCCATGCAGGGAGTGCTGAGGGAAGGTTAAAAAATAAAAATAAATAAAACCCTTTCAGCTACTCTAATTTGGTGTCAGTGTAGCTAAAGGATAGGAGATACCAGTAGGCTAATAAAATCCACAAAAACTTTTTTTGTCTGTTCAGCCAGACCTACTGTACATTTTTGATTATATTGGTCCCTTTTCCCAGGTACTGTCACATGTTAAAGTTGTCCAAGACTTTGTGTCCATGTGCATAAAATACATGGGGAGTGCAGGATGCTGGTTCACTTGTGTAAGGCTTTATAGCTATCCTGCCAAAGTTTCAGAAAATACTCAAATGAAATAATTTAGACATATTTTTTTTAACATTTCATTACTTAAACCAGACATTAATCATCTGAATCCAATTTAGATTTTGTGTGTCAAACAGATTTGAACTACACCAAATAAGGAAGAGGCTACAAGGTGAATTTACCTGATTAAATATTTATACATAACACCAGAAGGCTGCTCTCCAGGCAACTGTGACCCTTAGCCATTCAGCCTGGGACCAGGTTTCCCACAGTGGTAGATCATGGCTATCTGGGTTAGGTGCTGCCACCACCTATAAGCCACTGGTGGCCAACCATAGACTATCAATCTACAACTCTCAGTCATCCCCTTCAGAAGGTTTATAAGGTCCACCTACCCACAATAAGGAATCGATCCAAGATCTAAGTCATCAGACACCAGAAGACTCAAACAATTGACATGCTAACTCTCATCAACTGCCCTATGTGCCTCAATGCTAACTGTATAGTAGTTGCAGATAAGTTGGAAGCCAGGTCAGCTCACTAACTGTCACCTGCAGACAAAACTGTGCAAGAGACAAAACTGTGAAACAGTAATCCCTAATATTATATATGCTCAAAAGTTTCAGTTTCATTCTCCAACAAGAGTGATCTCTGCACTGCACACAACAGTCTCAGCATATACTATGCCATTATTATCATGCTACCAGTAGTTGAGGGGGAGACAGAGATTGTCTATGCAACTATCCAAGCCAGTTATTATCTGCAATAATCCAAGCCTTTCTTATAGATAGTGGTCCAGGGACATTTCCAGAGCACTAACAAACTAACAATGGGGAGGGGCCCAAGTATTTCTTAAAAGTTTATTAAAAAATATGAATGATTTGGAAAAGAAAGTGCACAAATTGGCATGCAATAGGCACACGTGAACCCTAGCATATATTTGCTGGCCGGAGCTAAAACTTCTGCAGCATGTGTTAAACTATATCACACTTTGCAGACTTGCCCAGTGAAGCGAAAAGAGCGGCTGTATAGTGCGGTGTTTGCAGGTCTGCAGAAAATGGCAGCAAGGAGACATGGCGACGATTCAGCAGGGAACACGAGTGCAGGTTTAGCAGAGAGTGTTGATACCTGCATAGTTGTGGAGCATGTGGAGGCCCTAACCCAGTGTCCAGGTGCAAGGGGCCGCAAACAGACAGCAACAGACAATGATCATAAATAGATTTTACAAAAAATATGTTGGAAAATGGTGGATGTATCACTTCAAAGTTATCTCAATTATGTCTGACTGTTGTTGTAAAATACAAATATGTACATTATTATGTATTGAGTAAAGGCTCATTACTATGTTGGATTAAATTTAGTCACTCCAGAGAGGTCAGTCGCTTCTTGGAGAGGTGGTTAATAGATTTTCTATACCATTTGGCTTGCAATCATCTTCTCAGCAGTGACTGATGCATTGCAGTGATGACCATTGAAAATAGTTGAAACGTTTGTGCATTTATAAAAAAATACTTATGACTAGTGAAATGCAAAATATACAGAATTAACTAGTATACCTAGTTACAGAAGAATTTTCAAATTAGTGGATGATGGAGCAAAAGATGACTCTTGGGTAAGGCACTATGTGGATTATTTTATTATGTCCAGAGCAACGACAAAGGAATTTAAAAGAAACACAGAACTATGCACCACGTATACAAGGAGGCAGGTATGCCAGTTGAACCCGCAAAAAGGATGAAGTTCCTCCAACATGAATCACTTTACAAAGCCTTCCACACAAGAAGTTGAAGAGACTGTAGGAGGTGGGATCCAGCTAGAAAGAGATATATCTTTCACTGCTTAGGCTGCTAAAAAAATGCTGGCAAAGCAGTCAGACTGAGTCGAGCCTATAATGTGATGGCCGATCAATCTGACATCAGTGGCAAGGCATCCGGACAACTTTGTCAGGATCAATTGATAGGTCAGAGCATACCTGGAATGGTGGCACTGCTTTCTAAAGTTATGGAATGGAGTCACCATGATGTCAGTAGGCCACAATCAAACCCTGGAGGTAGTTGTGACATCAGATGTCTCAGGATCATGGCCTACTGATGTTTCATGTAGCCACGGTCAAGCAGAGTGTGAGAGCATCACATACAGTAAAAGAACTGACTTTCATCATGGTGGCAGACTTGGCATGGTAGGATCAGTGGTTAGGAAAGGTAATATTGGAAGATCTCAAAGCTGCAAATCTGATGAAGTGCCTCACCGTCCTGTCAGCGTTATTTGCAAATTTCTCATGAGTCAAGCACCACCGTTATCTACAAGGAAGGCTTATAACTTAAGTGGCAATTTATATCATCATTTAATAATTTGCCCAGTCAAGTTTTTTTTTTTTTAATATCCACTTATGGGCTTTTTTTTTTTTATGTATAGTTTTTCTATGGCTTAGTTTTAGTTGTACAGTGGAACCTCCAAATAACGGACACTATAGGAACAACCCGATTTGTCCATTATACAGAGGTGTCCTTTACATAGAGGTTCTTATTTAGTTATGGTAACTCCCATCAGTGCTGTTACTATTGTCCATTACAGAGAGATGTCCTTTACATAGAATGTCCATTAAGAGAGGTTTCACTGTATTATTAAAAATAAAATACCCCAAAACTATGAGATTTTGTTTTTAATTTTAAATATAATAATGCTACTAGCGTCGTGCTGTCAGGTCTCTTGGCATCTGTAAAATTTATATCATCTTAAGTATTTAGTTTTCTACAACTTAGTTTTAGTTGTTGTTCTTTTAAATAAAATACCCCAAAACTAAAGAACGTTGGTTTTCATTTTAGTTAACTACAATAATTCTACTAATGTCATGCTGTCAGGTCTGTTGGCATCTGTATGCGAAAACCCTGGAGATTCAGGTGTTTTTTTTTTTTTCATGAGCAATTAGATGTATCAAGTTCAAGCAATGCTATCCAACTCACTTTTATAATCATTGTTTTGCTGATGTATATTCCTTGTAATTTATGAGTTTAACTGATGCAACATTGGGTGAATTTTTTTTATTATTTTCTGTTTATATTTTCTGCTAGTTATAATATTGGAAAAAACAACAGTTTTATCTTTCCTACTGCCCTTTCTTTGATACCATCGATGTCTTACATTTATAATTAACATTTTAGGTGTCATTCATAATTCAGATTTGAATTATGCAGTTATCTTTCTATCTCACAATTTTTGTTTCACTATTATGTTTCAAACATAAATAATTATGATGTGAATTATAAGCTGGTAATAAATATGAGATCACTTGTATGTGTCCATGCTATTTTATCACCTCTAGAGTTGGTTTTTAAGTTATAGTCTTACCTTTTACAAAAATTATTTTATCCAATATATAGTAGCTATTTTTAGTAAAATAATTTCAAATTGTCATCCAAAAATTAACTAATACAGGTAGCCAACTTCATGTAGTTTTTTTTTTTTATTCAAAACTTTTTTCATTCTGTATCATTATGCGATTTATTTAATTTGTGGAACAGTTATACACACATGTTCATGCAAACACTTCTTTTCCATATATGTATATTCTCCACTCATGCTCACCTTTCCTCATCCCACTATTTAAACTAGAACCTTCCATCATTTCACTTTCTCTGTTTTTTCTCCTTGCTCTATGTTTTCTTTAAGGATAGTTTTAGTTAAGTTTGACTGAGCTATTATTGCGCATAGCTGGCCTTACAACTTACCTACTGAGGACAATCCATTATCACTAGTGGATTTACACAACATTAAATGGTCCTTCGAGCCGGATTACCCAACTCTATTGGTTGATCCTATTCTTCACCAACTGCTATCTATCGTTCACCCAACACTTCTACTATACCTCATCATGGAAGCTATGAAGAAAAGTCGTTCTGCATATGTTGGTGCTATCACCAGAGTACTTCGTAGGCATGAGAAACTCCTGGATGCTGATCCTTCCACATTTGACATTGCTACTCTCAAGCGTCAGATGGAGTCTGTTCAGGCCACTTACGAATCCTTCATCCAAATTCTTACTTGAAACTCATGCAACAGAAATTGACGAAGAGCAAGAAATGAGAACACTTGATTCACACGAGGAGCCAGTTGCACTCACACTCTCCATCCTGCAACGTTTAGTGGACTTGAAGTCAGTTCACATGGAGGCATACAACTTCGATGAGAAGTTAGCCTACCTGGAAGCAAAGATCACAACCAACCCAAAACTCAGTTATCCTGATGCTTTGAAGAAACTCGAGAATATCTTGGCTCAAATGGAGAAGACAGTCAATCAATCTACCATACCTCGCGATCACAGAGTATCAAAGATGGTTAGAGCATTTGACACACACATGCTTGATTTGTCAGCTTCTGAAGCATGGGTTTGTCCTGCTGTCAGATGTTAGCATCTCCAGTTCTACTACTAGCGACTATCATCATCATCACATCAAATTACCAAAGCTCGCCGTTCCTACATTCAATGGAGACATACTGAAGTGGGCCGTCTTCTGGGAAAGATTCAGTTCTATCATCCATGAAAATCCCAAGCTTGACAACCACAAATAACTCACATATCTACGCCAGGCCATCGCTGATCCTGATGCTTTTCAACTCTTGTCAACTACAACAATTGCTCCTGGTCAGTATGATGATGAGCTGGTCGACACTTTCCAGAAATGCTATGATAAGAAGCGGATCACCCATCAACATCACGTCATGGCACTTATCAATTGCCAATCTGTGAAGCATGACACTCACGAGGAGCTCCGTGCCTTCATAATAGATACCTTCTCTCTCAACATCAGAGCTCTGGAGAATGCTAAACAATTCGATGCAGAATCCATCCTCACTTCAATCGCCACTTCCAAGCTCCCAAAGGTGATAACTGACAGATGGAGCTTATACACGCGAGATACAAAGGCTGTTCCTAAAGTCAAAGACTTGCTAGTATTTCTCACTGAGCAAGCCAACTCCACTGCTACTGCCAGCAACATCCTCAACAGAGCTGAGATGGGAAAAGATCCAGCACGCAAGCCAAAGGCTGCTGTTCATGTTTCGCAACCTTCCACAAGCCAGAGCAACTCGGGTGCCTGGTCTGTCTGCAAAGGAGATTGTCACAGTCTCTACTACTGCACTGCATTCATGGCCATGTCCCTCGATGACAAGCAAAACCATGTAAGAAAACACAATGTATGTTCTAACTGTTTTGACTTATGGACACAGGGTCAAAGGTTGTCGGTCTCGGACGTTGCAAGAAATGTCACAGAAAACACCACACCATTCTTCATAGAGAGTCTGCTCCAGTATTCCAACTGAGCCACAAGCCCAAGCTGCTTCCTCACAAGCCCCACCAGCACAAGCTACCTCATCGCAGGGGAACCATACCCAACAGACACACACAGCAGCTTGCATCATGACCAAGTTTGATCCCACTATTCACATGACAGCCGTGGTCACTCTAGAATCATCTCATGGATGCAAGCTTCGAGCTAGGGCTTTTCTAGACACTGGTTCACACCTAACTATTATGACCAGAAGAGTTGCACAACTGCTACAGCTACACTTGCATCCAGAGAAGCTGGGAATGGCTGGTGTGGGTGACGTCACTACCTGCAGCTCTCATTCATCACACGTCTTTCTCTCGACAGCAGAAGATGCCACACCTCTATTTCTAAAGGTCTTTGTACTCCCCAAGTTTACCGGAAATATGCCCCCTGGCAGTTGGACCAACGTTATACCCACCAATCACAGACATCCTCATGAAGTTCAGGACATATCCCATAGCTCTGTTTGGTGACATCAGCAAGATGTACAGAGCCATCCAACTGTCTCCAGAAGATCGCAATTTTCATTGTTTTCTGTGGTGCCAAGACTTCTCTACTGACCCTAGCGAATTCCGAATGAGTCAAGTAACATTTGGAGTAGCCGCATCTCTCTTTACCGCCACTCGTACTCTCCGCCGCAGACTACGGTGCTGACTATCCATTGGCATCCCCTCATGTCAGCAAGTTGTTCTATGTTGACGATTTTCTGGCTGGTGCTCAGACCACAGAGCAAGCCATCAGTCTGCAAGAACGACTTCGAACACTCTTACTCAAAGGTGGTTTTCAACTGAGGAAGTGGAGGTTCAATTCGGAACGAGTGATGGACATTATTCCTACAGATTTGCATGAGCTTTCTCAGCAAAAAATCCTCAACCAAGACACTGCAACTTCTCACCCTAAGGCATTAGGCATACACTGGGATGCTCAAACTGACTCTTATTTTTGTGTCCATAGGTGATCCAGCCCAACAGTCTACCACCAAACGAAGCATCATATCTGACATTGCCCGGACCTTTGATGTCTTGGGATGGCTGGCTCCAGCAACAGTGAAGATGAAGATGCTGTTTCAGAGGCTGTGGGAATTGAAGCTTGATTGGGACCAGGAAGTACCTCCAGAGGTCCAAGAATGTCATCATATCTGGCGTAGTCAACTGTCATGTTTCACTAACTTTCATGTTGCTAGATGTTATTTTAGAAAGGGGGAGGAGATACTGCGAACTGAGCTCCATGGATTTGCTGACGCATCAGAGAATGCCTATGCTGCTGTAGTGTATCTCCGGACAACTAATGCTGTGGCACCTCCCACCATGACTCTCGTCATTGCCAAGACGAAGGTGGCTCCTCTGAAACAGCTCTCTATACCTCGCTTGGAACTATGTGCAGCACATCTACTAGCCAAGTTCCTGACTACTGTAGGAGCCGCACTCCACATCAACCTCTCTAACACATATGCCTGGAGTGACTCCACCATTGTTCATCCTGGAGATGTTACCTCCCACTGCCTGCTCACAGATTCGCCACAACTACCAGCCCAACCTCTGACACTTCCTCTCAACATACCAGAGGTGAAAGCAATATGCCTACCAGTCACCATTGCTCCACACATGGACTTGGAGGACCGATTCAGTTGTTTTGACAAACTGGTAAGGGTCACCGCATGGATGCTGCGATTTATCGAGCGAACAAGGAAGCTACAGTCATCACCATCTCCAAACCATTGTTTGTTCTGATCCCTTCTTAACAGCATCTGAAATCAAAGAAGCCGAGTTGCTACTTATTTTTCGCTCACAGAGACGCTCATTCCCCACTGAGTTGCAAAGACTTCAGAGCGGCAAGACACTCAAGCCCTCCAGTTGCATTGCAAGTTTATCTCCCACTATCAGATCAGGAGGACTCATTATCATGGGTGGCAGACTCCAGAACTCAGCCCTCGCCACATCTCAACGTCATCCTATAATCCTCAGTGGCAAGGACCTTCTCACTCGCCTAATAATCACCACCAAATATTTAGCACTACTTCACGCTGGACCCACACTTCTCATGGCAGCAGCCAATTATCACATCATTGGTGCTAGACGACTAATTCAGGCCACGTGCCAGAGCTGCATAACATGCCGCAAAACCTCAGCAACAAATGATGGGACAACTACCTGCATCCAGAGTCACTCCATCTGCTCCCTTCAACCATACTGGAATGGATTTTGCTGGACCTTTCGTCATCAAGAAAGGTCACACTAGACGGCCAGTATATCTAAAGGCATATGCATGTCTGTTTGTATGCTTCTCCACCAAGGCAGTTCACATAGAACTGGTATCCGACTTACCAGCGAAGCTTTCCTTGCAGCTCTCAAAAGATTTGTAGCTTGAAGAGGACGCCTTACTCACTTCCAAACGGGTCAAACTTTGTGGGGGCCAACAACATGCTGAAAGATATTTATGCCCTCTTGTCAGAGAAGACTACTCAAACAGCCATCACTAGCCTTGCTACATCCCAAAGAATCGAATGGCATTTCTCTCCTGAAAAAAGCCCTTCATTTTGGAGGGCTCTGGGAAGCAGCTGTGAACACCTCAAAAGGGTTGTTGGTGAGCAGCAACTGACCTTTGAAGAGTTGACTACTGTGCTATGCCAAGTCGAATGCTGCCTCAACAGTAGACCTCTAGTCCCTCCAATCACACTCTGACAACGGCATCGATGTTCTCACACCAGATCATTTCTTAATTGGACGAAACGTTCAAGCTCTGCCCGAGATTGACATCACCACAAAGAAACTGCCACTCCTATGACGATGGTCATTGCTACAAGCCATCAGTCAGCATTTCTGGCGCAGATGGTCAACCGAATACCTCCTGAAATTCCAGCGCTTCAACAAGTGGAGAACTCCAACTACTAATCTGCAGGTTGACGACATCGTAAGGAAGATGGATTGGTATCCAATTCTCACTGGCCCATGGGCCAAATTGTCAATATTTATGCTGGCAAAGATGGACATGTGCAAGTTGTGGCCATAAAGATCAAGACAGGGACCTACAGCGAAGATTGTTCGGCTCATCTCCCAAGAATTTTAGAAAAGAAACTCCCTTTTTGACAGGCGGCATGTTTAAGCCTCACATTACTTTACAACTTTTCCCAATTCTCACCTATTCACTTCATTTCCCTGCTCACACCACACCTGCTAGTCACCTCCTCCTGCAGCTAAATAAACATTGATCCATTAACAGTCACCCACTCCATTCATTCTGTATCATTATGCGATTTATTTAATTTGTGGAACAGTTATACACACATGTTCATGCAAACACTTCTTTTCCATATATGTATATTCTCCACTCATGCTCACCTTTCCTCATCCCACTATTTAAACTAGAACCATGCATCATTTCACTCTCTGTTTTTTTCTCCTTGCTCTGTTTTCTTTGAACGTAGTTTTAAGTAGACTGAGTTATTTTTGCGCATAGCCTTACAACCCACCTACAGAGGGCAATCCATTATCACTAGTAGAATTACACAACACTAAGAACTATAAAGGGATTCCAGACCATTTCAGTTCTAGTAACCCTCTTGGCTCTCTAAGCTTCACATTTTATAAACATATAGTTAACCCAAATTGTTTAACCATTATACAGTATTAAGCGTATAAGATGACAATATAGGGATAGTGTCTAAGTGTCAATATATTTGTACTACTGCATACTATCGAAAAAGACTCTAGCAAATGGTTAACTAGGTATAGACAGTGTTACACTGGATGGAACAAAATTAAAGCAGAAGAATAGAATGAAGTTAACACCAGATCGTACATAAATCAAATCATGTAGTTGCACAAATAATGAAATAAAAAGGCAATGAACGAACAAATATAGTTAACATTCTTTGCTCTTCAAATTCTGCACAAAAAGATCAATACATACATATACACAATACTTTTGCATAAGCATTACACCAAGAAATTACACTCTGCTCATAGACCCTATTTTTAATTAGTATTGGAGAATTTCATATTATTAATTTTTTGTGTGAGTATAATATAAAAGAGTCAGCACTGTTAAAAACGGGGAGTTTATGGAACACCCCTAGGGGTGCTCCAGTGTCCAGGGCTGCAGCACACCCTTTTGGGTGTTATAAAGTCACTATTTAGGGTACAGTTACACCATTTTGAGTGTTCATTTGACACTCAATTAAGTGTTCTACCTCACTTACAGAGGTGCTTTGGATACTCCCTTGCTGCTTATCATATCATTCAATAAGTGCATCCCAAGCACCCTTCAGGGTGTTCCCCATACAATCCAGAGTGTATAGTATACTAGTTGTATTCAGCAAAAAAATATATTGGTACAGCAATTTGAAATAAACATGGAATGCTGAAATAAATGGATAGCTCCAAGTATTTTCTAATAAGATATTTTTGTTTGTTGTTTCTTCATGTAGGAGGGCAGTTCTTTCTGGTATCACCAAGTTCAATATAAGCTCTTCATTGGTCTCAAGATGGTCCATTGTGGTCTCCAGCAGATGTTTCCAATCAGATTTCAGTGACATCATCCTGAATAATAATAATAAAAAAATAAATAAATAAATAAAAAAAAATATATATATATAAACTAGTAACACTTCAAATATATACATAACCTTCATAATGAGCATACATGCACACACACTAACAAAATGACGGGAGGGGGGGGGGGGGAGTAGCCGTAAGGTCCTACTAAAGATGGCAATGCAGGATTAAAGCTATGGTCTTGAGAGAAAAATGTATCTGTATAACCATAGACACTATCCTTTTATGCTTAAAAGAAAAATGAAATACAAAACAGAAAAGAAAAGGGGAAAAAAGAAACAAAAAAAAAAAGCACCAGCTCATATATGAATTTATTCCTTTAATTCATAATCATGCCATTAAAATGTTTGCTCTCATATAAACGTTTCACCAAACCACTGAACTTGGGACACATTGTAATGAACACACTAACATCCACCCTTTACCAATTAATTACCATCTTGTATCCGGTGTTTCCCCAGTACTAAAAATGCAGGGTGGTTCGCCCTGTTCGAAATGCTTGTGATTAAATCATCTAGGGCTCCTATGCAGAGAACAATTCAGCAAACTCCACCCTTTGCTTATATCATTGCAAAATTATGCTTAATATCTTTTCTTGCGTGACTCCCTTCTCAAACACACTGGAAAACAATTAAATAGGAACTCTAATTTCACTAGTATGGTTGACATCTAGGTCTGTATGCGCTGAAATCAGTTTAGCAAACTCCACCTTTTGCTTGTGTCAGAGGAAAACGAACTACTCTAATAACTATTCCTCTCACATATGGAGGAAGGTCAATACTATGGCTATCATTTACTTGTTTTAATAAATTATGCCAATATTTTGCTTAATGTACGATTACACTAATTGATTATACCCTAATAAATATTGATAAACCATAAACAACACTGCTTGAAATCTGTGTAGGGAAAAACACTACATATTGATACTAACATTCACTTTTTACTGATTATTAATCACCAAAGTGATGCATTAGAATTGCTATTATATAACTTCCACCTATTCCCCTTTACTATTCCTAATGAAACCCTTTACCAAATTGTAGCATTTGTAAATCATTTCAAGCACAAATAGTACACAATGGTCACGGGGCAAACATTCAAGTTAGAAAACTCCAGTATATAACCATTTGACTAGAACATGTCAGGAGCATCAAGCAAAAATAATTTCAACACTGGAATTTAATACTCAGAATATGGGGAGGCAATTGACGATCCTTTACCTTCTTATTGAAAGCCTATCATGCTGTCATCCAGAATAGATCATCTACCATAGCAGCATAACACTCATCTCAACTGAAAGAACAAGATAGATAAAGTAATGGTCAAAATAAATAGTGTTATGATCATGTACTACATTACATTGAATGATACCATTAGCTATTATAAGGATTGTTTGTTGCAATCGGCCGAGCAATCGGCTCACACTTTAACATTGTCTGAACAATTCTCACTTAGCTATCAGTTACATTCCTGCAGATTAATAGACTTACGCGGAAGGTCCCGCATCACCAAGCGAATGTGTAGTGGGGGAGACATTTACAAAACACACACTCGACTGACTCATCAAAGTCCCAGTAACCAAGTTCGTACACACGAGGGCAATAGAGACTCGCGGAAGTTTATATCACGTGAAAAATATCCACCCTTTTTTATGTGGGCATGTTAACTACTTTGAGGGAGCTGGATTCAATGATAGACCAAATGATATTGATGTCGTCTAATGTTGAGCAGGATTTTTTGGGAGGAAGAACTGGGAATGACTGCTGCATTATAAGTATTCAACCAAGTAAGAAAAATTAAATTAGTTTTCTTGGCAGTTAGTTGAGATAGTCTCGCGAGCCAGACCCTTTACCTACCGAGCGGTGAGGAAAGGGTCTGGTTGTGTCACCATCCATACATCGTTTCGTTGTACTGGAACGTAATTAATGTATTTAATTACTTCCTGTTAGGGTGCCGCGGTCAACTTTAAATTGTTCAGCTAAATTGATTTTTGCAGGAAATTGCTCAACAATGGCTAACTAGCATTGCTTGGTAATGAAAAGGACAGGCTAGGTTTAAGGAAGCCCAGAACACTACATTATAGCTAGAGTGAAGATTCTTAGACAGTTTGAAGTAAGACAAAATAGCTAGCTAGCTAATACCTTTCAATAAAAAAAAATATACACTTTGAGTAATGTATTTAGCCTGCTGGCAGCGTCCACTGAGAAGTAAGGAACTTGACAAACACCAAGCAAGAGCTGATACTCCGAATTTCTACAAGCTAT
>WLWD01001422.1_pt1 | contig 46036 bp, 32 predicted proteins | sample 6712731 | NCBI WGS metagenome assembly WLWD01 (sample SAMN12718690, study PRJNA576275) | sponge metagenome | isolation source: marine sponge | host: Mycale hentscheli | place: New Zealand: South Island, Marlborough, Capsize Point | collected 2014-11-01 | reverse complement strand
CTGAGTCCTGACTACTAGCTGAGTCCTGACTACTAGCTGAGTTCTGACTACTAGCTGAGTCCTGACTACTGGCTGAGTCCTGACTACTAGCTGAGTTCTGACTACTACCTGAGTACTGACTACTACCTGAGTCCTGACTACTAGCTGAGTCCTGACTACTAGCTGAGTTCTGACTACTTGCTGAGTCCTGACTACTAGCTGAGTTCTGACTACTAGCTGAGTCCTAACTACTAGCTGAGTTCTGACTACTACCTGAGTCCTGACTACTACCTGAGTCCTGACTACTAGCTGAGTCCTGACTACTAGCTGAGTTCTGACTACTTGCTGAGTTCTGACTACTAGCTGAGTCCTGACTACTGGCTGAGTCCTGACTACTAGATGAGTCCTGACTACTAGCTGAGTTCTGACTACTAGCTAAGTCCTGACTACTGGCTGAGTTCTGACCACTAGCTGAGTCCTGACTACTAGCTGAGTTCTGACTATTACCTGAGTTCTGACTACTAGCTGAGTCCAGACTACTAGCTGAGTTCTGACCAATAGCTCAGTTCTGACTACTAGCTGAGTTCTGACAACTAGCTGATTTCTGACTACTAGCTGAATTCTGACTATTAGCTGAGTCCTGACTACTAGCTGAGTTCTGACTACTAGCTGAGTCCTGACTACTAGCTGATTTCTGACTACTAGCTGAATTCTGACTATTAGCTGAGTCCTGACAGCTGAGTTCAGACGAAAACGAGCAGGTAGTACACCGCGTCGTCGAGGACGGGAAGCCTCAGAACTTGGTCCAGGTAGGTCATCGCTTTCGGACTCTTGGTCTGTGCTGTCTGGCTTGTTGTCAGATATTTTAGGCCCAATTTCTGAACGGTCACTGTCACTCTCACTAGCTGTCTCTAAACATTTATTTTTTCTTCCTCTCCCTTTCCCCCTCTCCGCTAACTTCCTCTTCCTGTTCTCCATCTCCTTTCTTGCTGCTTGTTTTTCCAACTTCTCCTTCTTTTCCTTTTCTCTTTCAACCTTTTTGCGCTCTCTTTCAGCTTTCTTCTGTTCATTCTAATCTTCAGCATCTTTCTTTTTCTTTTCCTCACTCTTGAGCATTTCAATGTACTCATCTGATGTTAAATGCCGCGCCCCTACTATACGCTTCGTTCTTTTCTTCGCCACTGCGGCATCACTTAAAGGGGTTACTAGGATATCTGACAAATCTTCAGGAACCAGACCAGCAGAAACCAAAGGATTAACTGGAGAAAACGATGTTTGGGATGAAGATGAGGTTATTGTTGGCGTAACATTAACACTAGATGTACATACAGGAGGAGACGTGGCCACAACTGCAACTGAAGTCGAAAGACTTGGTATTGACAAAGATGTTAAGCTTACTGCTTCCTGAGAATCATGTGGAAACCACACTGTGGTTATGAGATAAACTTGTGGTGACCTTGTGTCAGTCCATCACTGACTCATCAGCAAACTTCCTTCAAGTTGGGTCATCATTTATAAACAGTACAGTAAATAAAATACACAAGAAACCATAGAAAACAGCAAAAGAAAGCTGCACGGTTATTTGTAGTTTATACACTTACAGCGCTTCACTATACGTGACCGTTTACGGGAAAACCGGGCACAACGCGGCGTGCGTAAACATCGAGAAAAGATCGATCGATTTCTTAAGAATGTATTGTTTCAAGCCTACGGTAGGGAACGGTTAGGTCTATTATAGCTGGAACGACTTAAGCTACGACGATAAAAAAAATTTACCTGCTGGGTAATAGCAAAGCTGCTGGAAACAGTGATTTTTTTCATGCAGAATATGAACCTAGAAATCAGTATTGGGTGATGTTCCAAAAGCACTATTCATAACCTTTGTAACAAAGAGTGAATTGCAAGATAATATTATGCAGGTAAACACAACTAGAGACAAGATTACTCCATAACCTTGCAATGATGTGCATGTTTACAGTCTGGAAATAACTACTTCACATTGTCAGTCGACTATGACCTGTAAAAACAATCTGTGGTTACTTTACTGGGCAGGAAACAACTTTGACTATGCACACTATGGAGTCACAGTATATAGATGCCATCGATACGAGTTTACTATAGCTTAGGTGTTTTTGTCATCCACACTGCCATTATGATAATAAAACAGCATGAGACTGTTTTCAATATGTATCCTCAAATGAGTACTTGTTTATATGCAAAGCAAAACTAACGAGATATGATTTTTTGTCAATTCATAAAAACATACACTAGTAGAGAATGTTAGAAAGGTCACTAATGCTGAACTGTCACTCAAGACGTATCTCATGAAATGCACAATAAATAATCTAAAATATTAAAAATTTAATTACTATTAAATTTTCCAATTGGTGTAAATGCCAGGTACCCAATCACAGCTGGGTGGACTGGTGGGGCTGGTGGGAGGCAGATGGAAATCAGATGAAAAAAATGCCTGAGTTGGGCTTGAACTCAGGACCGTTGGGCTTGAACTCAGGACCATGGGCCCTGAGCGCAGGACACAACCACTACACCACACAGCCACACCACACACACACACACACACACACAAACACACACACACACACACACACACACTCACTCACACTCACTCACTCACTCAAAAACTATGTTGAAAGATCTTGCCTTCAACGCCTTAGTAAACTGTTCTTAAATGTGCAAAGGGTATTTACAAACAAATTGGGAATGAAAGCTTCACCTTAAATTGGAAGAAATTGTGATATTTAATATTTGTGTATTCTCCCTCTCTTTCTCTCTTTACTTTGTACTTGCAGGATTTGTTGATACAAGTTTGCAAGTTTTATGAGAGCGTAAACATCAGTGAAGACGAATCTTATAAGGGAAATATAAACGAACATTTTATTTTATGATTGTCGTTGTTTTACGATATTGACTGTTTCTGAACATATACATTGGTCTTAGTGGCTGGTAATTTTTTAAAATTATATTCATGAAGTTTGATGATTTTTACATTTGTATGTGGTATATATGCTTCCAATCAGATATTGGGTGATACAACATGGCATAAGTATACACGTACACTCTTTGACACAATCTTAAATATGTTAGTTGCTAGGCAAAGTTAGAATAATGATAATTATGTTGAGTATAACAAAATCAAAAGATTCTCATGTAATCATAAACATAGCATCTAGACTAAGCTAATGTAACATTACATGTGGAAGAGGAAAATTAAAAAACAAAACAATTTTAATTACCCAATTCATATGCTACATCAATTTGTAAATCACAATGACTACTAACAGACATTTAACACACCCGGTTCAGGAACTTTTTGAGCATCCCACTGCTAAAATCTAAGAAACTTTCGTGTCGGGTTCAGGAACTTTTTGAGCAGCCCACTGCTAAAATCTAAGGAACTTTCGTGTCGGTTTCGGCTCAAAAAGTTCCAATTTTTGTGGGTGTGTCACACGTAAAGTAGGTGTGGCCATGGCCACGGCTTACCTAATGACAACTACATCCGTTTTCTTTCTAGAAAACATAATATGTATGTGAAGTGGAATAATACGTCATGGATGAGGAATGCCGCAATGAATCCTGTTTAACTGTACCAACCTACTGAGAAAGGAAGGAATCCTATTAGACACAGCGCAGAACAGATTAACAGGCTGAAATACTACTATGAAATGGGAATGAAAGGGTGCTCAAAAAAAGACTCAATACTGTTAGAGAAAGCTGCACTTGAAACTGGCCTTTCAGTAGAACAAGTCAAAGTAAGATGATCTTAAAGTAATCAGACAAATTTTATCAAAATTGATGCAATTATTTTAGCGGTGGGTGAAGAAAAAAAATTATGTCCGAAGCCATGCACTGTCAGAGGAGCCGGTGCTACCACCACTGAAGAAACCAAAGCTTTCTGCATGGCAGATATTTCAGAAAGAATTTGGGCATTCTGAAGGCATATTTTTATGTTGGGAAGTGATTAAGCTTAACTGATTGTGTCAAGTTGATATCAACCCACTGCCAAGTATTACAGAAGCCGATGTGGTTAAAAGTAATTTGATTATTTTTTTCCTTGACAAAGATGATTTTAGCAGCAAACTGGGGCATTCACGTAGCTATCTAATAATGGTCATGAAAGCTACTAATAGCATGCAACATTAAAAAAAAAAAACTTAACTGGGATTTCCTGGTAATGTTTGCTATAATGTATTTAGTTCTGAGTAAGCCACCACTACAGCTAAATCCAAAATGAATACGCAGCTTATTTATATTCTTTTCTTTGTATTTAAAGTCCGTAAAAAATTCAACAGACCAGTGATCAAATATGGCGTGTTTAAGAAACCTGCATAGGGAGTGGCTATTGTTCCTACACTATGTCAGAGTAGAGTAAGCAAACAATGAGGGTTTTATAATACGGAGTAATTTTAATTTGAAGCTAACCCAGAGCATTTATGCAATGAGAGGGATTGTTGCTTTATGTCAAATTAAAAAAAGCATTCGCCTCCTCCTAGAAATCTTTTAGTACTACTATGCTGACTATAGTCTGGCGTAGCCAACCCTTTTCCTTTTGTTATTGGGGGCGTGGGGAAGGAAAGGGTCTGGCGACATGGCCGTACCAAATTTGTTCTGCTGCACACATTGCGGCGGTCAATTACCATTAGCAAATTACTGGGAAGGGCCCTCCTCAACCACATATAAAAGTTCCTATACTGTCGACCACCTTTTCAGAGCTAGGTTTAGCAAGTATGGCTATTTTCTGTCTAACTTCCTGTACGTGTCGGCCACTCTTTCGCAGCTAGGTTTAGCAAGCATGGCGGAAAAAGAGACACTCAAAGCAGATTGTAGTCTGTTGGAACGTGTCACTAGAGGTGTGATCACCTCCACCAGCAACTCTGTGATAGCACAGTAATCTGTCAGCAAAAGCTACAGAAACTTAAAAAAAAAAAAAAGAGTCGGAAAGTCGATCTGCATCTATTGCGGTAGAAATTCAGATGTCAAAGTGGGGAGGGGGGCAGGGCACTTACCACTTCCACATTCCTCTAGAACAAATTTAGTACGGCCATGTCCCCAGACCCTTTCCTTCCCCATGTCCCCAATAATAGAATGTATAGGGTCGGCTATGCCAGACTATGTTGACTATGCATCATGAAGTCATGATATCAACTATAAGGGTCTTGAATGTGTTATATTTTACTTTCATTGCCCCTCCTAAATCTAGGAAAGTTATTTTGTCCCTTTTCTGTGTACAGCCCTGGCATGTCCCTAAGGCAGAGTAGGTAACATTAAAAGATACGTAATCAGAAAATTACCCATCAACTATAATATTCTTTTTCATGAACTGAAAAGAAAATGAAAAAGTCATTATGAGCATAACATGTAATTTATAAAACAGATTTATTCAAATGATTTTAAAGTTCTCTTAGCTCTATCTCTGTTTACTGAGCTTTATATATTTATTGGCGAGCGAGCATAGCGAGCGAGACACCTACATGGTAATGTAGTTATGGCTTCTCAATTCAATGCAGACGGAGAGTTGAAACTTTTTGTTCAACAGAGATTTTGGGCTTTCCAGGGCCGAAAGCGGTCATAAAGATGGTGATGAGTTTGACAGTAACACATTCGAGTTTCCTAGAGCTACACCACTTACTTACTTAAAGAAACTCCAGACAACATTCCCAGTGATTATTAGAGGTCAGATCCAACCAGCAAGTCAGAACCAAAAGTTGCATTATAGTTAACAAGGCACAAGTAACTAGTGATGTGCTAGCACAAATGGCGAGCGAGCCGAAAGACTATACTATTTTTATATAAATGATTTTGGCTTCTACTGAAGCTACTGAAAATAAGGTCCAGTTTTTAAATTTAGCATACAGGGTAAAGGGATTTCAGTGCCATAGTAACAACTCTCTGCAACTGCTTGGAAGGAAAAAAAACAAACAACAAAACAATACACGTTATTTAAAAGTTTTCTTTGTGATATTCTTTAGCTAAGTAGTGGTTGTAACACAATGCTTTGACACAAATGGACATGCACCTACACAGACTTATAACCTTTGCGGTAGTCTAGTGGACAATGTATTTTCAAGTAAATACTTGGTCCCAAACTTACCCTATAATTCTTTCAAAATGTGCCTATATTTCTCATTTATTGTTTGACCAAAAATTCATGTGATAGATAATTAGTTAAGTAGCTAAGTGAAAGAAAAAGAAATAAAAATTTTTTAGTAGTGGTTATGCAACATAACCAAAGCTGAAATGTATTCTTCAGTATTCTTTTCTTGATGTTTTAGTAAGTTAGATAAGTGAAAATACTATGCTACAGCTGGTAAATGCTCGATTAAAGTAACATACTTTCGTGCTCAAGCTCAATTGGGTACAGGGTAGGGTACTCATGGTCTTTTAATCAAATGAAATAGAGAATTTATTAATAAATTAGCATTTTAACAACTGCCGATGTCAAGTGGAAACACTCGAACATTTACATCACTTTGAAAACATTCATTGTTGGCTTGAGATCTTGGTCAAACTTGAGTTTGAAGCTTCAAATTGTGTCTGCATAGTCCAGGAGTTGTTTGTCATGAATAACAATCATTAATAATCAATGCTAGCATAAACAAAACCCTATTTCTAGTATATTCCTCATGCTTATGTGCTTATATTTTTTCCAGCAATATTTATCAATAGCTCATTTGAGGGACTTTAAAACACTATACAATGACAGACAATGCATGTGACATACCTATTTGACATCTTATTCAAATGAATGCATAGTAGACTTGGTGCTGCTGTTATATTTCCAGTACTGTGTGTAAGTCCCCTTGTTTTGCAGCTATGGTAATAAGTAAAATAGTAGTTTTGAGCTACAAATAATGTTTTCTTCAGTACCGTTGGCACACATGATCAGCCACATGTTCTCTAGAAGGGAAACAATCAGTTACAATGTCCTGCACATTGAATGTTTTTGATCCCGGAAATGCAATACATTACATGCTTCATTCACAAGTTATTTATTTTTGTGTTTCAAGACTTCATACTTGAACATATGCCTCAAGTATTGGAGATTTGTTAGTTATGGTGTTTCTATGTGAACACTCGTGACACTCCACTAAAACAATACATAGATGACGGTATATTGAATATGGTGAATTCACAGGGAAATAACTACCTGTACTACTTTCTTCAGACACATAGCATCTTCCCACAAGTTCACTCTTGATGCTGATTGAATGTAATTTACAAGAATCACCAGATTAATGACATAGCTATATCCTACCTTGCATGTTGTTCCAAGCCTCTAGAAAGTAGGAGTAAAACTCGTGTGCATCTTGCTGCTCTCCACTTACCAATTTATAGTCGTTGACTAAACAAACAATATTCAATACCTGACATGAGTTTTACAAAATTCTTGCAGAATTGGCTACCTTAGAGGGCTCTGCATGACTTGGTAATTATCTGACAATCCAAAGACTTTCTTCTACCATCGGTATACCTGCTGTGCACATACTGCAACAGATGAGGCAGACACAGCTGATGGGCTGTATTAAGGAATTTAAATGCTCCATTAATGAGTCCATTTTAGGATCACAAGGTTCTACGAACTAAAATAATCACTGTAGAGTGTCAAAGACAAATTTGTTCTATCTGAAACATTAAGTTCACGACTATTTTGTGTGGATAGTTTCATATAGTGGAACTATTGTTATATTCACTCATTTAATCTTTGGTCAGGATGTTATAGCTCACCTTTTCCAACTATAGTTACCTTGTGCATTTTGCATCACTATGACTATCTTGTAGTAATATTCAATATATGTATACATATAATATATATATATATATATTATATATATATAATACTTATAGCACGAGTCAGAGTACAATATGGGAAAATATTTTACGAGCACGCAAAATATTTTCACGAGCCAAAGGCGAGTGAAAATGTGGCGTGAGAGTAAAATATCATTCCCATATTGTACGACGAGTGTGATAAGTGATTTATTGCTTCCTTGATATTTTTTCTCAACCGGTTACAATTCAATTTTCATTGATTTTACTCGCTACGCGCATGCGTAGTGTACCGTACAATATAAACCGTACAATATGGGAGAATACAGAACGCTCGCGTGATGCGGAAATATTCAATTAAAAATATAAAAGGTGCAATATATATATATATATATGGGAGTGGGGGGGGAGGGAGATGGGGAGGATGGTGATCCTTGGATAAGTCTGGTTACTCCACCTACGGTATAATCGCTGCCACCAGAGTGACTCGAGCTGCTATGTTAAAGTCCAACCCAGCTTCACACACTTCAAGTTTGTGTAAAGACACAGGCAGGGCAATGACATAGAACTAGGAACTGACTAAAATGGTGAATGCAAGAGATATATGTGAGCTGGCAGTCACCCCCAAAGAGACCACAGCCCTTACAGCATTATGAATGAATGATGTTCATGTACATGTGAAAGTTATTTCTTTTACCCTAATCATCTGGGTGGTGGAGCTAATGTTTATTCTTTTTCAAGGGAGGGGCTGATTGTTCTCTCCAAGTATCAAGTGACACTTTCTTGTTCAGACTGCCCCACAATAGCTACATTATCTAATTTCTGATAGCTAAAAAATTTCCAAGTACATATTATCCAGCAGTGTGGGACCTACAAGAGCAGTGTGGAGGATCATTTTTTACTTAATTCTCTTAATAGCTAAATATGTTGCAGTTAATTTCAAGATTTTCTATTGCTTACGGTTTAATCAAGATCAAACTAAATGCTACATGTCAACTTTGTGCCTTATACATGTGTAATTCCACCCTCTGTTGGGTTGTAAGGCCACCTATGGGCAGGAATAGCTTGGTTTGTTCAGACTTTAATAGTAGGATGAGCAAAGATGGGGAAGAGAAAATGTAAATGACTGATGTATAATAAAATGTGTTGCATGACACGTACATAATTGTAATAGATTACATGTTAATGGAGAGTAGGGCATGGAAAAATAATTTACTGTAACTCTACACTAATTCCAGTCTTCTAACTTATAAAACTATATAGTAGATATGTTCTATTCAAGTTATACATCATCTCTTACTGCATTCAGTAATTACAACAGTGCCACTTTCCTTGTTTCCTCAATGAATAATTCCACTAGTTAATGCATGTCTCATACTTGTGTTGTAGCTACTTCACTACTGTGCACTTTATATAGTTTTTACAGCAGCTTATCAAATGGCATTTTGAATGCTAACAGGTAAATGTTTTTGATATAAAGAAATAGTTGGGAGTGATGATTGCTCAGCTAATAGACTTTTTTGTGTGTAAAAAGTATAGGAAACATTGGGGAGTGACCAGCCAGCAGTTTTCCTGGGCTTATGATAACATTTGACTATGTCAAATCTAGATAATGCTCCAAAAAAATCTGAAACCATTGTGGTTCATATGCACTTAATGATTGTACACAATTAAAGTAGTGGTAATTTGGAATCATACACCAGCATTTGCAAAAAAACAAAACAAAACAAAACAAAAAAAAAGTGTCTTACCTGAATGACAACACTGAAAAGACACGTTCTTTCTTTTCATAATCGCTACTAAATCTGCTATTGCAGGATGGTTGAGAAGGCATTGAAAAACTGCATTCAAATAGCAATTGTTTGAAGTATTTGATAAGCGCCAGGGGGGACCAGTACATCGCCCTTATAGTACTATTGAAAAGGTTTGAGACTCATGCTTCTCTTCACATTAATCACGGAGGAATAACGCAAAGGAAAAAGGCTATGGAAATTTTTTTTATAAAACTAAGAGAAAAATAAGTTTACTATGCAAACGCATGCGCAATAAAGGTCAAAGGACATTACTGAGGCGCCCATGACTATTTGCTTAGTCAACATTTTGAGGTTTAAAGTGCGCGGCAATGTTTCGACTAGCGCGCAACAATAGTTTAGACGACCACTTCCAGTCGAAAGTTTTACTTATATGGTAAAGCGTTTTTAACTTATTTAACATGGCGATACTTACCTACTCGTAACTGGAAAAGGGTTTTCCATGAGATAATGCAGTATCTTTGCGATGCTGCTGGGGAGGAAACAGCCTTATTTTAACGGTCCAGCGTCTAGCGCAGCGAAGTACTTACGGCCTGAGGGAGGTAGTTCACGATGCACAGAGCCGCCTATGTCTACGCAACAGTACATAGCCTAACAAATATTTAACGTAGCTACATTTTCATCAATGCCGTTGGAGGGACATTATACACTCAAGGTGGTGTCACTATCTAATAGTGTCTTTCTCTAGAAGGACCTGGGACCTGAGTGATCAAGTAAAAAACTACACCAGTTATAAAACTGTGCAGTGGTATGCACACTGAATATGCTGGCGCTTATGAGGGATTCTTCTTCAATTAATCATCAGCCATGTTTTCCTTAACAGTTCCTAGCTTTCTAATTTTGCTTAATAATATAATGCAAGTTAACTAAACAATTAGTTAAATGCATTGAATAGTTAACTAATAACATTTGGACCCTTCAGTAAACCATGAGTAAAACAAAGTAAAACTAAGTAAGTTTTACTAAATGAGTAAACTATGCAGTAAATCTGTGGGGGCGCCTGGCTCTCACTCTCGCAAGGCTTAGCTCAAGTCAGGCACACACCCACAGAGACGGCGGTGATCACTTACTGAGGCGCAGCTTAGTAACGCGAGTGTCTGAGTCCGATGGCGGAAGCTTTCAGACTCAGATTCACGTAGCCACAAAAGAGCGCACGAGACCCGAAGGGTAACTCAGGTTTCAGCAGAGATGAACAACAATAATTATAAAGTTAAGAGTACAAGAAATAGGACACAGCACAGTGCGGGGTGGTATGGTTATAGGAAATACATGAATATGATTAAATGAACTAAGTTCGTAGGATGGAAAAGGGATGTCATAGGGGAAATGGATAGGCATGGAAATGTACAAGTCCGTATGCACAAAATAATCTCGATATGTTATGAAACTTGTCTGGGGATCTTTGGGAATCCCAGACATACTCCCGGGGGCGAGCAGGAACTTGGGGTAGAGATCGGATGATCTAGGACGTGGTGTGGGTAGTGGAAATGGAGAAGAATGGTTACTCTTCTTGCTGAGTCCGTTCAGCATCTGTAGGGTGTGATGATTTCTCTAAGTCCTCGTCGGTGAGGGCTGGGATTAATTTCACTACAGGACGGCGGTAGGTTCTGCCACGGCACGTGATGTCGACGACTCGGGTGATACCGTCATCACCGGGATGTACATCGGTTACTCTTGCAATGGGCCAGTCCTGGACCTTTAGAGCTTCGTCTCTGACAAACACAAGGTCTCCAGGTTTGAGTTGTCGGGAAGGACGTAGCCAACTTAGTCCGGTGAGCTACTGAACTCAAGTATGAGGAGGTCCAGTTTCTCCACAGGTCTGCCTTGAGCCTGTTGACTAAGTTCCATCTGCGGAGATGTGAGGTAGGGCTTGTTGAAGGTGTCTTGGCTGGAAGTGCAAGGAGTGGATGGCCGATCAGGAAATGTCCCGTGGTGAGGAAAATGGATTCTTCGGCTTCATCTTGGCGTATGGGTGCCAATGGTCGGGAGTTCAACATTGCTTCGGCAGCAGTGAGAACTGTGTAGAGTTCGTCCCATCTTAAACGTTGGTGTTTGATAGTCTTTCGGAGATGTATCTTCATTGCCTTAACGGCAGCCTCCCAGAGACCACCAAAGTGTGGAGCTCCATCTTCCACTCGATAGAATGTCGGGTTGAGAAGTGGTGGATGGCTTCTCAAGTGGTCTTTGATCCGGTGAGCTTCTGCAGCTCCCGGATCTCCTCCTGGGCCCCGAGGAAGTTCGTCCCGTTGTCGGAGTAGATGACAGACGGGGATCCTCGGCAAGAGACGAACCTTTCTAGGGTGGCTAGGAAGTCCGTGGTTGACAGAGAAGCAGCAAGGTCTAAGTGCACAGCTTTGGTCACCATGCACACAAACACCACAGCGTAGGTCTTTATGAAGGAAGGTTTTCTCGTATGACCGACACGGAGCACGAACGGTCCAGCGAAATCCACGCCAGCATGGGAGAAGGGTGGAGCTGGGGTAGTGCGGACAGAGGGAAGGAGTCCCATGGAGTGTGCCAGAGGCTTGGCATACACCCTCTGGCAGGTGGTACACAATCTGGAGATACGTTTAAGACAGGAGCGGAGAGAGGGAATGAGGAAAGAATGGGACACAATAGAATGCATGGCAGAGACGCCAGCATGTGAATATGCAATGTGGAGGGATCGGAGGAGGAGGTGGGTAAGTTCTGAGCCTTTGGGCAGGACCGTCAGAGTAGTGGGTGAGGATGGAAACTCTGGATCTCTGATCCTGGTGACAGCAAGGAGATGGCCATGGCTGGAGATGGAGAGCTAAAATTTGTACAGCTGGTGAGACTTGGGCAGGGACACTGAGTTCTTGACGGCTGGGAAGACGTTGTAATAGAACTCGGATTGTGCCAGACGATAAACCAAGGACTTGGCTTTCACGACTTCCTCGTAGGAGAGAGGACCTGAGATACGGGAGTCTGTACTGGCTTTGCAGTTGTGATGGAACCTGCAAACATAAGCACAGACACGCACAAGGTGGAAGAAGTCTGAGAACCTCTTCCAGAGATCCTTGATGAAGGACAAGATGGCTGGAGTTGGAGTGGACGGTAGTCGAATGGTTGCGACCAGGGCTGGAACGACGGGTTTGGAAAGTTTGGTGGCTGGCCACTGATTCGGAGGCAAGGAGAGCCATGGAGGACCTGACCACCAGAGTGCTGACGTGGCCAGGTCCAGAGCGCGGACTCCCCTGCTAGTCAAGTCAGCGGGGTTGGAGGAAGTAGGAACATGTCTCCACGAAACGTCTGGGAGGAGTTCCTGGATGGCATGGACACGGTTGGCTACGAAACGGTCCAGTTGAGGTGGAGATTTAGGCAGCCAATGGAAGACGATCTCGCTGTCTGTCCAAGCGTGAACACGACAGAGAGGAATGTCTAGGACGTTGGCAGTGTGGTGCAACAGCCTAGCCAGCAAGTGCGCCCCGAGCAGCTCAGCCTTGGGAATGGTGACTGGCTTCACAGGTAACACCCTGGCCTTGGCAGTGAGGAGGGTGACAGAAGTGGATCTGTCCTGAGCGGACGCTCTTAGGTAGATGGAAGCTCCATATGCACACGATGATGCATCACAGAATCCGTGAAGTTCGACCGTGTGTTGGCTGTCTGGGTAGGGTAGTTGGCGGGGATTGGAGTGGCTGTTGGATCTGCCACCCAAGTGGACCAAGACACGGACATGTCTTCTGGAATGGGCGAGTCCCAGGGCAGAGATCTCTTCCACGTTTCCTGAAATAGGATTCTGGCAGGGAGGATGGCTGGAGAGAACAGACCCAATACATCAAACACGCCTGCCGTGGCTGACGCGATCTGTCTCTTGGTGACGTCTGTGGTGGACGGAGAAATGGACGGAATGGAGATGTGGAGGGTGTCTTGGGCGACGTTCCAATGGACTCCGAGGGCTTTAAGTCCTTCTCGGTGGGGTTCAGGAGGATCTCTCTAAACATTTTAGAGATGTCGGCAGACATGGCTATTGGAAATTTCCTGAATCGGAGAAGAATGTCAGTGAGGGGAGGGTAGAGGTTAGGTCCTGGTAGCAGGGTATCGTTGAGAGAGAAGGTGGAGGAGGTCCTGGCAGAGGCATCGAAGACGGCACGAACCTTGGTTGTGGTCGAGCTATCCTTGAATACCCCGTGCACAGGGAGGTAGAAGTGGGGGTCTGGAGGTCGAAGTTGATGGCTGGGGACGATGTGTGCATGTCCGAGGTCCACGTATTCTCGGACAGCAGACTGGAAGGCTTCTAGCTTTCCTTTTCGGGTGAGACTCTTCTCATTCTGGAGAAGTCTGGAAACGGCCTGGCGACGAGATTCACCAAGTCATGGGGGTGATGAAACTCTGGGATGGGAGACGGAGAAGCGCCCATCGCGAAGGGAGTAGGACTTGTGGAAATCGTCGATCACTCGCTGGTCCTCGGGAGACATCTTGGGTGACTCGGGTACCCTGTCAAGTTCCCACAGTTTGGATAGGTCTTCTTGGAGATCTGTAGGAGGTATGGTGGCGACTAGGGCAAGTGGGGATTCGGAGGACTGGAGCTGACCGCTGAGGCAAAGACCCAGTTGAGTGGGCAGGGCAGACAAGCCTTGGACTTGGAAGGCAGGTCCAGTAAACATCTGGAGACAGTCGTGGACTCCCAGCAGAATGTCTACACTACCGCCCAGCTTGGGATCTGCGAGACGGTAGGTTCGGAAGGCAGGAAGGGCCAGGATCTTGGATGAGTTGGAGGGAATCTGGAGTTTGGGTAACTCAGAGACAACAGCAAAACGAATTGGTTGAGATACATACTGACCGTCACTAGACATAATGGATGTGGTGACTGCGAACTTACACTGACCTTCACCTGTGGTTCCCGTGACTTGCAAAGGCTGGAAGGTCCTCTTCAAGCATAGGGCAGATGCGGCAGCTTCAGTGATGAAGGAGATGGCTGCACCAGTGTCTAGGATGGCTCTGGCATGGTAGATGTTTCCTTCATGTTGGATGTTGACTAAGGCAGTCAGCAGAGATCTCGAGGTCGGAGCATTGGTTGCAGCTGTCATGGAGGCAACGGGGTCGGGGCAGACGGATTGGTTGGAGTGGAAGACGAGGTAGATTCTCGGTGGAGCAGGGTGTGGTGTCTTCCGTTGCACGTCTTACAGGAGAACCATCCTGGACAGGCACGATATCCGTGTGCAGACGAGAAACAATTCATACAAAGCTTGTGCTTCTTCACTAGCTCTGTGCGGGCATCGACGTTGAGGTTTCGGAAGCTCTCACATCTCACTAGTCCATGCTGCTGGCCACAAGCATGGCAGCTCAGGAGAGTCTTCTTACTGGGAATTGTTTGGTGATCTGATTTGGAGTGTGGAGGTTTGGAATGCTGAGGGTTGGATGGAGCTGAAGATGGATGATGGTGGTGGCTGGGTGGTCCTGGAAACGAGTGGCGGCTGGAAGGGCTTGGGAACTTCGTCATCCACTTCTTCACGAATGCGGTGACGTCTTCCATGTGTGGAACCTTGTCACTGTCTGCAGTTCTCAACCACTCATCCCTGCAGCTGTCGTTCATACGGCTGACAGCAAGGATAGCAAGGAATGCTGAGAGACTGCCATCTGTAGAAGAACAGAACCTTTTCCAGGGAAGGCAGAAGTTGTCATGGAAGGAGGAGAGGGAATCCATCTTGGAGGAGGACAGGATCCTCTGAACGAGGATAGGCCCAACTACAGCCGGAGAGCCGTAGATGGCCTTGAGTTCTCCCAGCATCTCTTCCAGTGGGGTGGAAGCAGATGGGAGGTTATCCAAAATTCTCCTGGCTCAGTCGGGCTTGACTGAGCACGCGTTCTGGTCGTGAACAGGAACAGTGTTTCGAACTGTTCCCAGTTCTCGGGATAACCATCAAAGGAGGGTAGATATCTTGAGGGAGGCATGGGAGTGGGAAGTTTTGGCGGCTGGAGTAACCGGTACAGCTGCGGAGGCAGTTGTAGGGACATCAGTACCTCGGAGGATGGTCTTGAGTTTTTTGGATTTTTCTTGAAGATCCCCCACAGTCTTTTCTAACTCAGAGATAGCTCTGACGTGAGTGCGGGCGGATGCTACAAGATGGGCAGCACGGCTGGTGAGCTGAGAAGCTATCTTGCGAAAGCTTGTGGAGGCTGGATTTGGGTCTTCTAGTTCTTCTGCCATCTCTATGCAGAGAGTTTGGCACTCAGCCCACAACTTCCTTGCTTCAAGCAGTGAGGTAAGTTGATTTCTGATGGCTTGGAATTCTTCTTCGTGTCTCTCGGTGATGGCTTCGTCATCTCCCTCGAGATCGGGGTGGTCAGCAATGTAGGCCGTGATTGAGTCGCAAAGATTGTGATAGTCACGAATGTGGCTCTTGAGGTCGGATCTGAGTTCCTCAATTACGGCTATGGAGTAAGCTTCCGGGGGGCAAGCTTGGTGGGTCTGAAGGGCGCTCTTGATCCGGGTGATTATGCCTTTCTTGGTTGAACGCCTCTTGCGCTCAAGGGCAATGGTTTGCTCTTCTTCGGTCGACATGAAGAGACTGGAGTCGGGTTGGAGGATGGATAGGAAAGGTGTCGGTTGACAATTGGCTGAAGTTGACTCTATGGTAAGGTGTCGTTGATCCGGCTCGAAGGACCAAATGTGGGGGCGCCTGGCTCTCACTCTCGCAAGGGATAGGCTTAGCTCAAGTCAGGCACACACCCACAGAGACGGCGGTGATCACTTACTGAGGTGCAGCTTAGTAACGCGAGTGTCTGAGTCCGATGGCGGAAGCTTTCAGACTCAGATTCACGTAGCCACAAAAGAGCGCACGAGACCCGAAGGGTAACTCAGGTTTCAGCAGAGATGAACAACAATAATTATAAAGTTAAGAGTACAAGAAATAGGACACAGCACAGTGCGGGGTGGTATGGTTATAGGAAATACATGAATATGATTAAATGAACTAAGTTCGTAGGATGGAAAAGGGATGTCATAGGGGAAATGGATAGGCATGGAAATGTACAAGTCCGTATGCACAAAATAATCTCGATATGTTATGAAACTTGTCTGGGGATCTTTGGGAATCCCAGACAAAATCTTTAGTGTAATCGTTTTCTCAATTTAGTAAAACAAGCACCTTCAAGCAGTGCACTTGTGAGGGAGGTACTAGTAAGCATCAAATTTTACCTAATTAGTATCACTTGTGAAGGTGTTACTATTACACTGCAAGATTTTACCCTTCAGGTAACACTTGTGATAGTGTTACTGTTACACTGCTGTTTTTACACCTTTCATTAACACTGGTGAAGTGTAACTGTAACTGTAACACTCCCGTTTTAACAGTGATAGTCACTATAGAATAAGGATGGTCTGATGGGGTGGGTGTTGACTCTCTCGTGCCTGAAGGCAAACAAATAGGAATATTAGTGGTGGTGGAATTATCGAGAGTAATTGTATTTGTAGTGACTGGCAGGGGCGGCGCAAGTGGTCCGGCCAGTCAGGCCATGGCCTGACCAATATTCTACGGGGGGCATTAGGTGTGAATTGATTTGTATGGTACGCATCGTTAATTAGGCAAGAATCGTTAACGATTGAGAGTTAGTCGGTCGCGCGGGAATCGGCGTTTCCACGTGGAGGATACTGTGTAATGGCAGGCATTGATTTCTCTTCCTTGTATGACCTTCCTGACAAGCCTAACCAGCCAGGACCTGCATTAAAATTTCCCAAATGCTCTTTTGGTAAAAAGAATATAGTACAGAGGTGTTTTCAGCACTCCTGGTTTGAAAAGTGTCCATTTCTCCACTACAAGGAAGACACTGACACTGTGTTGTTTTACTTGCCTGAAGATGTTTAAAGAGAAAAAAAACAAAACTTGTTCTAAGGCTGATGCAGCATTTGTAAGTTCACTTAACGCAATTTTTACTTTCTTTTTTGCTAAATTAAGTAATATTTTGTATAGATTAATAGAGGATATGCAAACTGGAAGGATGCTACATTGGCCTTTAAGTCGCACGAGAAAAGTTCTTGCCATCGAGAAGCTGTAGATATGGTAATTACTCTACCATCCACTACCACCCCAATAGGCACCTTATTGTCTAGGCAACATGCTCAGGAAATGGCTACTAATAGAAAAATGTTTCTGAAAATTTTAGCTTGCATGAAATTTTTGGCTCGCCAGGGTTTACCTTTTCGTGGACATGATGATGATAGTGAAGGGAATTTTAGTCAGATTTTGAAGCATCATGCAAAGGAAGAAGCTGATCTAAGTGATTGGTTGCAGAGAAAGAATAACAAATATACTTCTCATGAAATACAAAACAAGTTAATACAAATTATGGCTCATCAGGTTCTTAGAGACCTAGCTTCCAAAATTCAAAATTCCAAGTTTATTTGTATTATGATAGATGAGACAAATGATATCACTAACAAGGAACAAGTTACAATTGTAATTCGTTCTATTAATGAGGAGTTAGAAGTGTCCGAAGATTTTTTGGGTCTCTACATTGTTTCTTCAATAGATGCTTCTTCCCTTTTCTCAGTAGTAAGTGATGTTCTTACTAGGCTTAATTTGTCATGGAGCAGGTTAAGGGGACAATGTTACGATGGTTGCAGCACCATGAGTGGTCATAGAAATGGTTTGGCCAAGAGAGTTCATGAAATGGAGCCACGTGCTGTATTCACCCATTGTTATAGCCATTCCCTCAACCTTGCTGCAAATGACTCCGTAAAAAAATCCAAATTCATGAAAGGTTCATTGGAAACTGCAAGTGAAATCACAAAGTTGATTAAATTGTCACCAAGACGTGATGCTATTTTTGAAGAGTTGAAATCAGACCATGATTTAATGACAGGTAGTAAAAGTCCAGCCATTTGTCTCTTATGCCCTACTCGTTGGACAGTACGGGCTGACTCTATGCTCAGTATCCTAAAGAATTACAAAGTGTTATTGGATACCTGGGATGAAGTGGTGGATGTAGTCAAAGATGTTGAAACAAAGTCTAGAATTCGAGGAGTGAGTTCGCAAATGAGTACTTTTGGTTTTTTGTTTGGTTCAATGTTGAGTGAGTTGGTTTTACGTCATACAGACAATCTCAGTCGAACATTACAAAAAAAGACATGTTCGGCAGCTGAAGGACAGCAAATTGCAAGGTTGGTTGTTGACACTTTGTTAACTGTGAGAAATGATGAGTCATTTGACTTATTCTGGCAAAAGCTGATATCTTTTTCACAACCTTTGGATATTGAGCCACGTCTTCCTCGCCGTCGCAAAGTTCCCAGAAAATTAGATTCTGGAAGTACTGAAAGTTATTATCATGAAACTCCAAAAGCCTACCACAAGCAAGAATACTTTGAAGGAGTTGATCTGGCAATAAATACAATACGAGACTGATTTGAGCAGCCCGGATATGAAATATATCAAAATTTGGAAAAACTACTTTTGAAAGCAGCAACAGGAAAGGATTTTAAGCAAGAATTTGACTTTGTAACAACATTTTATCATAATGACTTGCAACCTGACAACCTTCAAGCACAATTAATTACCTTTAAGATTGATTTTTCTCGAAAATTTGGAGATTCATTTAGCCCTACCATATTTGATATAAAAAATTATTTATGTTCTGTAGAAAGGATGCAACGTGACCTACTATGTGAAGTATGTACTGTAATGAAACTAGTGTTAATTATGCCTGCAACCAATGCATCATCTGAGCGCTCATTTAGTGCACTGCGTCGAGTAAAAACTTACTTAAGAAGTACAATGAGACAAGAGAGATTGAATCATCTTATGATATTACATGTTCATAGAGATATAACTGATAATCTTGACATGATAAGTGTGGCTAATGAATTTGTTATTGAATCCGACACAGAATGCAAATATTTGGTACATTTACTTCTTGAAACTTTTTTTCATGAACCAGTCATCCTCATTTATTTCCTGAAATATAACATAACATTATTATTACTTATTTAATGGTTATAGTATTAATACATGCAATTTCCTACTAATTTAGTCTTACTGACGACTTTACCACAGACAAGTGATGTGAATGGCCTGACCAATCTAAAATACGTTGCTCCTCCCCTGGACTGGTGTCAGGATATTGCAGATTCTTCTAGAAGGATCCATTCTAGCTGTGGTGGTAGTTAAAGTACATGCAATATAGGAGGTATTTCTTGCTCTTAGGAAGTTAGTTAAATTAGGATTAGCGGTAGTGTAGGGTAGGTTAGCTGTAGTACTAGAATCTGCAATATCCTGACATCAGTCGCTACGAATACAATTACTCTTGATAATTCCACCACCATTAATATTCCTATTTGTTTGCCTTCAGGCACGAGAGAGTCAACACCCACCCCATCAGACCATCCTTGTTCTATAGTGACTAGATCAAGAGCCCGACAACATCGTCAATAAAGAAATCACTCGCCAAGACATCCATAGACATGAACTACTTCCATTTAGCCATTTTTTTCATTTTAGCTGGTCTCATATTTTCTACAACTTTTTAAAATCTCTTTCAATCCTCATCAATTTGCATTTTTTCCGCCATTCCTTTCAACCAACTTTTCTACCTCAGCCGTCTTTGTTTACACTGTATCTCTCTTTGTATATTGTGCTCAGACTCCAGGGCTGGACCCCTTTACCAGGCCCAGTGTTTGTAGCCTCAGAAGACTGGTGCTCCTGCTCACAACTTTTTTAATCTCACTATTTAAACTCACTTTTTAGTTCTCTTTCTCATTATGCCTTGACAAAGACTCCCTCTAGTCGAAACGTTGGCAATTTGTATTGTACTTGAATTATAATAACTCAACTTTGAAGTCAATTGTACCTTGGGAAATAATATAATATCAGCAAGCTAATAGTTTTTCTAAATTTAATTTATAATTTACTCCTGCGGGCAGGTTACTTTACAACTTAAGTTCAAGACACGGACCAGCTTCGGAAATATTTTAGCCCTGCGCCCTAACCTCGGCGAAACATCTTTATTACAAGATGTGGGAGTACAGAAGGCCCTCCCACATGAATTATGAACCTAGATGTTATGGTGTTGTAGATGCATTTTGTGTAAGGGCCATGGGTCCATTCATCCATTTATTCACCTAATAGCTTGTGTAGTATCGTGTTACGTTATTCATGTTAGCCCTGCCACGTCGTCATCAATGCAGACCCTTGGCAGAGCACCTATATAAACTGTTGTACTTGTGATCATTGCTAGTGTTGTCCAATTAAACTAAATCCTAGTTAAACTGAGACATCAGATTGAGGCCCAGTTCAGGCTGTGCCCTCAAGTTGGCAGCATTCTGGTGGCAGCGACTAATGCTACCCTCAGTACGCTTTAAGCTTCAAGGAGCCGAGAGCCTACAAGTGGTGGCAGCGGTGGGATCCAACGAGGGGATATTCCGACTGGACCGCCGAACCTACGTGCTGAGGAGACATTCCACCCGGGAGACGTCCTGGGAAAAGCAGCAACCTACCTGGGAAGACATTCCTACAAACCATACCAATCTTGTTACGGCAAGGGAGGAACGGGACCGAAGGAGATATTCCTCTGTCCAATCCTTGGGGAACTGGTTGAACTTTGTTATTTGTGGAGTTTTGTGAACGATATTTACTGTGTGTGGATTACGTGTAAAAGTCTGAAGTTGTGGAGTTATTTTTTCTAATTTTATCATTGTGTTTCTTTTGTACAGGTTCTTAGCTGGGTAAGGTTCTCTTGCGCACATGTCGGGACCTGGACGTGTGGATCCGAGGGGAAAGATCACGCGGGGGTTGACTGGTATTTCTGAAGAAGAGTACCGACCGTCCCATCGCCCAGAAAAAACAGAGAGGTCCCCGTATCTTACGCATGCGGCAGAAATAGCTCATAAGGTACATCCTTCGGAAGAGGACGAGGAAGGAGGCGCAGGAGTAGAAGGGGGTGAGGAGATGGAGGAAGGCAGGGGAGCAGCAGATGCCACGGCTAAGAAAAAGCAGACCAAGAGAACAGAAGGAGGGGAGTCCAGAGACATGCTGGTGTTATTTCAGATGATGATGGAGAGAGAGGCCGAAGAGAAGGAATATAGAAGAAGGAAGGAAGAGGAAGAAGCGGCAGAAAGGAAGAAACGTGAGGAAGCTGAATTGGAGTTAGCAGAAGCGGCGCGAAGAATGGAGATGACAGCTGCAGAAGAAGCCCGGAGAAAGGACATGGCGGACATGTTCCGCCAGTTACATGACTTAGAGGGAGAACGAAGGATGTGGGATGGAACTTCCAAGAGAGAAGAGGACGTTGCTCGCTGAAGGGAGGAAGAAGACAGGAGACGAGAAATCCGTAATGAAGATGACATAGCCAGAGAAAGACGAGAGTTGCTGAATGAGAAGTTGAAGGGTCTGGGTAACTATAAGGAGGGTAGCGAGCTAGGTGGGTTTCTAGAGAAGTTTGAGAGAATTTTGAAAGAGAGTGGGATAAGTGACAAAGACTGGATGGAGAGGTTATATCCTAGGCTGCCTGAGAGGTTATGCTCTAGGGTGGCGGAGGCGAGAGATGCAAAGGCTAGTTACGAGGAGATAAAGGGGGTGTCGTTAAGGGCGGCTGGGGAAACAGCCATTACTTATGGCAATCAATTGCTTGAGGTTACAGGAGAGTTTTTTAAGGGAATGAGTGCGGGTGAGGCACTCGAATGGTTGAGGAGAACTACTGGGGGAATGTGTAGAGACTGTGATAGCATAGAGGATTGCAAATTGACCATTGCGATGGCCTTGTTGCGAAAGGTTTTGCCTCAGAGTGGAAAGACCTTCTTAGAGCTACGTAAGATTGGAAATTGGGGGGCATTAAGAGAGGCCTATGAAGACTGGTTGTCTGGAAGGCAGCGTGGAAATTATTACAAACCGTTGGGGGCGAGTGAGAGCCCTTATCAGAGAAGAAGTGGGGGTTACAATAATAGTATGAGTGTGTCAGGGAGTGATGTGCGTGGAAATGTAGAAAGGAGTGGATATAGTATTGTGAAATGTTTTAACTGTGGTGAGGCGGGTCATAAATCGTTTGAATGCAAGAAGGGAGGAGGTGGTGTTGGCAGACAGGGTCAGGGTATCGTGCCCCGTACTCCTACCTGCTACAGCTGTGGCAAGCCAGGACACCGGAGTCCAGACTGTCCTGATAAGAAAATTGGAGGGCCCATTAAAAGAGATTCGGGCCCAAGAAAGATTTCTATGTTGGGAACTGGTGGTGGTAGGCTATAGGACTTGTGAATGGTGTGCGTACCGAGATTCTAATAGATTCAGGAGCGGAGTTAGGCTCAGTTCCTAGGGAGTTAGCGCCCGTGTATGCACAAATGTGTGGGGATGTGTACGTGAAGGGTTCAGTGGGGAAGGAAAAGAAATGTCAGTGTTTCATGGCAGATTTTGTGGTAGGAGGGTTCTACAAGAGGACTAGTGCCATCATAGACGATGACAGCCGTGATAGTGCTGTGTGTATTATTCCCTTTTCGGTCACGAATAAAGGTGAATATGAAGCCTTTTCTAGGGCAATTGAAGAGTACACAGGGGGTGAGACAGTAGAGGTCAAGGTTATGACAAGGAGTAGAACGAGAATTGAAAAGGAGAAGGATAAGGATGATAGTGAGATTCAGAATGTACAGGGGTGGAGTGTAATTGAGCCTGTGGATGGCCCGGAGGATAGGCCTAGCGAGTGTTAGCGGGGAGGAGAGCGTTGATAGTGTGGTAACAGTAAGAGAAAAAAATGTTGGAGTAGAAGAGTGTTTAGGTGAGGAAGGTGTAGCGACCTCTTTAGATTCAGTTAGTAGTGGGGGAGAAGAGTTTGCACAAGTAGTGAGTATTGCTAAGGACATAGGTCCAGTGTCAGTTGGGAAAGACCGAGAAGAGTTCAGGGAGGCAGTAAAAGCTGATGATAGTCTCAAAGAGTGGAAAGAGTTGGGAGATCGACGTGAGAGAGGGTTTAGATGGCATGATGGTGTATTGGTGAGAGGGTTACATGTTGGTTGGGAAGAGTTTCGTGAAGTAATAGTATTGCCGAAGAGCTATAGAGAGAGAGTGATGAAAATAGGGCACGACAGAAATGGACACCTGGGGGCAGACAAGGTACATAAGCTAGTGAATAGGTATTTTGTGTGGCCAAGCATGGCTAGAGATCTCATTGACTATTGTGGTAGCTGTGAATTGTGCCAAAGGAAGTCAAAGGCCAAGCCCAGGAGAGCTCCAGCTGTTGAAAGGCCTATTATGGCCGAGCCATTTGAGAGTATAGCTATTGACCTGGTGGGCCCCCTCCCTAAGGGCAAGGGCAGGTACCGCTACCTATTGACTTATGTGTGTTTGGCTACAAGGTGGCCAGAAGCAGTACCATTGAAGAACATTACAGCGAGAAGTGTAGTTGAGGGATTGTGGTCAATCTTCTCGAGGACATCTATCCCCGAGTTGATTCTATCTGACCAAGGGACACAATTTTGTAGTAAGATGATGAAGGAATTTAGTGGGTGGTTGGGCATAGAGAAGATAAGGACGTCCCCATACCATCCTGAGAGCAATGGTTGCGTTGAGAGGTTACATGGCACATTGAAAGCTATTTTGGGCAAGGGTATGGATCAAGGGTTGGATTGGGTGGGGCAAATCAACTTCGCTCTATTCGTGCTTAGGCAGATGCCCCATGCCGACTCAGGCTACAGCCCATTCGACCTGGTGTATGGGTTTAGAGTAAGGACTCCCTTAGACGCGTTATATCATGGGTTGGTAGAAACAGAAGAGAAGGAACTAAGTGTGTGCGATTGGGTGTGTAAAATGGCAGAAAGGTTGGAGGTAGTTAGGGATTATGCAGCATTGGGAATGGCAAAGGGTCGTGAGACGAGAATGAAGTATCTGAACAGTGGGACTAAGCTGAGAGAGTTTGTGAAGGGGGATAAGGTTATGTACAGGATACCTGGAATGAGCTGTAAACTGTCGGACTCGTGGGAAGGTCCGTATGTGGTAATAGAAAGGACTGGGGAGGTGAATTATAAGATAGCAAAGGAGGGGAAGGAGAGACACTATAAAGTTGTCCATGTGAATTGTATTAAAAAGTTCAAGCAGAGAGCGAGTATTAACAGGTTGGATGTAGTGTTAGAGGATGAGAGTGAGGAAGGTAGTGTGTTGAGTGGAGAGTGTGAAGGGTATGTTGAGAGTGAGTTGACGAGACTTTTAGACGACTTCACGGATGTGTTTTCAGACAAACCTGGGAACACTGACAAAGTTACGATGACTATTGACACGGGAGACTCAGCTCCCATACGTCAAGCTCCATATTCGGTTCCATTGGGGATCCGTGACAAAGTTCGGACCGAGCTGGAGATTCTGGAAGATCAGGGGATCATAGAACGTTGCGACAGCAAGTGGGCGTCCCCTCTTGTACCAGTCAAGAAGCCTGACGGTTCAATTCGACTGTGTGTCGATTACAGAAAGCTCAATGCGGTCACTAGAAAAGAGCCATACTATATTCCTGGGTTGGAGGAGATGATTGAACTGATAGGCAGTGGTGGTGTGTTATCAAAGGTGGACCTTGCGAAGGGGTTTTATCAGGTTGCTGTGGAAGAAGAGGATCGTGACAAGACATGCTTCATTTGCCCGTTTGAGAAATTCAGATTCGTGAGGATGCCGTTTGGACTTACCAACGCTCCAGCGGTGTTTCAAAGGCTGATGGAAGGAGTTTTGGTGGGATGTAATGACTTCAGTAAAGTCTACATTGACGATATTCTTGTGGTGTCGAAGTCGTGGAAGGAGCACTTGGAACATTTGCGGAAGTTACTTGAGGTATTGAGGCGTTCAGGGTTAACTTGTAAGAGAAAGAAATGTTGTTTTGGTAAAAGGTGGTTGGAGTTTTTGGGTCATAAGGTTGGTGATGGTGTTATTTCCGTGCCTGCTGCGAGGGTACGGGCAATCAGAGATCATCCTCTGCCGAAATCGAGGAAACAGCTACGGGCGTTTCTGGGATTGGTCAACTATTACAGAAGGGCTTCCACCGCTGGTCGGCCCTCTTGACCCCCCACACGTCCTCGCTTTTGGCTAGTGTTGTGAGTTGGACTGAGCCCATGTTAGGGGCTTTTCATTCGTTATGTGTTGAATTGTGTGATGCAGTGTGTTTGTATGTACCATGTAATAGTGATGTGTTTGTACTTGAATGTGATGCCAGTTCTACAGGGGTTGGAGCTGTGCTTTCCGTGGAGAGAGATGGAAATTGTCTTCCGGTTGCGTTCTTCTCGCGTCAGCTCAAAGGAGTGCAGTCTAGATACAGTGCCCAAGAATTGGAGGGTTTAGCGGTGTACGAAGCCATTCGTCACTTCTCATACTTCCTACACGGGAGACGTTTCAGAGTGATTCATAAAGGGTTGCTTTCTCTTAGGTCTGGGAGACAGGAGAATAAAAGAATTATGAACTGGTTGCTGAAGCTGAGCGAGTTTGACTACGAGATGGTGTATAGAGCGGGAGATCAGAATGTTGTTGCTGATGAACTCAGTAGATGCTATGCCAACGAAGATTGGAATCTGTGCCAGGAGGGCACCCGTCTGAAGGAGGAGGGGGGAGATGTGGGAGTACAGAAGGCCCTCCCACATGAACTATGAACCTAGATGTTATGGTGTTGTAGATGCATTTTGTGTAAGGGCCATGGTCCATTCATCCATTTATTCACCTAATAGCTTGTGTAGTATCGTGTTACGTTATTCATGTTAGCCCTGCCACGTCGTCATCAATGCAGACCCTTGGCAGAGCACCTATATAAACTGTTGTACTTGTGATCATTGCTAGTGTTGTCCAATTAAACTAAATCCTAGTTAAACTGAGACATCAGATTGAGGCCCAGTTCAGGCTGTGCCCTCAAGTTGGCAGCATTCTGGTGGCAGCGACTAATGCTACCCTCAGTACGCTTTAAGCTTCAAGGAGCCGAGAGCCTACACAAGACTTTAAGAAGAGAGATTGCAGTGTAATTTAACAAAAATAAACGAAATAAAAGTCTCATCCAACCCTACTACATTGTTCTACCACGATAAAGTCTTCCAAGCTACGAAACGCAACGTAGAAAATATAACTAAAAGAAAACAATACATAACGGAGAACAAATTAGATAAATTGTTTTTAGATAAATTGTTTTTTGATAAATACAAACGTAGAAGACCGAGAGATAATTCCATCTCAACCCTGAGTCCAGCAAACCTGGAAAACAACATTCAACAACATAATATACCTATTCAATTACCTAGTAACACAATTTGAACAGACAAACAACAAAATATTCAACCTATCTCCACAACTGCGGCTATCTTACATCCCTTAATTAACAACATTCCAGCAAGTCTCACTAATAATTCTATATCTACGGCTGCTAATAATAATTCCTCTGAGGGAGATTCTAGTTCTAGTTCGTCAGCTAGTCCAATTGTTAGTAGTTCGAATGTATTAGTCAATAGTGCGAGTGTATCAGTCAGTAATGCTAGTATAATGTCTAATTCTCAGAGTAGTTACTAGTAGTTCGTTGTCTATGGAAGGCCGTTTGTTTCAAAATTAATCTTCTGCAATTAGTGATACAAGTACAAAAATATCGACTCGAAGAGAAAAACTCACTGGGTTGTAAAAAATATCGACCCGGTTGTAAATAATTATCCACTCGGTTGTTAAAAATATCGACCTGGCTGAAATAAAAACAGACTCGATGTGGCTAGCGACTGCGTTGAAGGAGTGACCTGGTTTAATGGATGAATAATTGACTCGGTTTAGTGGATAAATAATTGACTCGGTTTTTAGCTAGGGAAAAAAAATCGATTCGGTAGGAAAATAATTGAAATGTTTTGTTTTTGACTGTGAAACCCTTTACCTATTTGCAGTTGAAGTTTACATGTAGCTTCTCATTTGCAAAACTATGCTCTTGATACCTTTGTAATGAAACAAATTTGATAAAATGAAGCACATAAATTATGATTTATGTTTACAGACAAGACATTTTGATTGTCATCAGTAATGAACTTCATGTGGTTATTGTTCACTTAATAATTTGTGTCATTCTCAGTTTTCATACCATTTTACACTAATGACAACCAAAGTATGACTCCCACTGTATTCCTCACCAGTTGATTGTCATTAGCAAGACAATTATATCAAGTTTTTACTACTTACTGTAGTAATGCAGCAGTAAGGGTACATTGCTTGGCAATGCCAATTATTTTTTCTCCAGGAGTTGGGTACTTTAGGTACTTACAATAAAAAAGATGGCCTGATGCTTACTGTGGCTGTAAGCCTCCTTAGTAATACTTATTTATTGTTACATCATAGTTGTAAATCAAATGTTGTTTAGGATTAACATTTTTTGTATGTAAATCAGATATTATTTCTTTTTCTTAACTTAAATTTTAGTTTTGGTCGTGCAACGGAGTAAATAGACGAATGTTGTTTCAGTTAACTAAAATGAAAAACAAAAATCTCTTAGTTTTGGGGTATTTTAATTTTGGTAAGCAAAACTAAATCCAAGCTGTAAAGAACGTAAACTAAATTGCTACTTTAGAAGACAGCTAATCTTGATTAAAACCAAAACTTCCAGAGCAGTGGATGAAAAATAAGAGCAACTAAAACAGCATGTGTTTTGGTGAGTGAACATTTGGGCCATTGAGATATCAATAAAATGAATACTTACAACTTATTACAAAGTCACCTATTGTAATTTATTCATTTTTACTTTTATCACTTCTTATATTATTTTAAACCTTTAATAATTTGAAAAATTGAAAATTGATGACCATTACCTAATGCTTTTTTTTTAAGTTTACCTGTGTTGAAAACCCTTTACCACCTACCTTACAATTGCCATCAGTAATTAAATAATTTATTGTTTATCACCTTTAAGCAAGCAACCTTAGATTCATAACTGAACGAAAACAATTGTTCTCAATCCAGGCATTCTTATGCAGTTATATACCTGCCTATTTCAAGTTTTGAGAAAAAAGACTCCACATGTAATAGATACCATGTGGATTAGCTACAATGAAAAAAATTATAGCTATTTATTATATTTCGCTACAGTGATTGAAATTTTGTTCATGGTTTTCTGCTATAGTTATTTAACATGGGAGAAATATATATTTTATGCATGAGAATGACTTTTTGTTAAAATTGTTGTACTAGGTTCAGTAGCTATTATCAATATGGCTGTATCTGACAATATAGCTGTTTATCTACTCCATTGTCATTAGTAGCTAATACATTTATATATGATATCTTATTACATGAGTCAGTTATGTGGCTGAAACATTTTAAGAACAAGCTAATTATTTCACTGTAACTTGCATGCACTCAATGTTTCTTACAAACAATGGCTGTTCATTACAGCATTGGTCAATTTAGCAGCATAAAATAGTTTGCAACTTAATATTAAAATTTTGTTTGATTTATGATCAGTTCCAGCAATAGACTACACAGCACTACTACAAATTTATGGAGCCAGAGGGGAGTGAAAATAAAGCCTGATGAGCGAAATATCTTGCAGTATCACCCCACCCCCATTGATGTTTTATCATTGCCAGATTAAATGAGTACATTAAGTGTAACTTCCCTTGTAATCTGGAAATTAGAGGCTACCAGTTATTCAGGTGCTGCAAGTATTATACAAACCCACCCTACTAGCTACCTCTTACAACAGTTGTCAGTGTGGTAATAATACAGGAGGGAGTGCCTCAACCAGTTTAGATTGTGCCAACCTATCCATTGACTTTTCATAATTTATAATTATTAATATTATTATTATTCTCTAATTCTTCATAAAAACTAAAGAGAAGCAAAGGAAAAATGTGAAAAGAAATCTTAGTTGTCACCTGGGAATCTGACCAGCACTTCTGGCTTTAGCCACCAGGACAATGTGAACCAATACTCTCTCCTTTTTATCTTTATACTGAGTAGTACTGTTCGATTCCCAGCAACAACTAAGATTTTTTCACATTTCAGAAAGGCTCAATCTATTATTACATATGGTTATTGTTGCTATTTGAAGCAAAAAAAAAGGTAGTGTTTTTCTTATCCTTCTTTTCTCTCTTCATGTATCTTGGAATCCCTTCTTTTCCTTAATCTGTCGGGTTTGCAGTCCTTTTATTGGGATTGTGGAGGTAGGCTCTGTAAAACTTCTGAAACATTCGCCCTTTTTCCTCACTGATTCCACCCGTAGCTACAGTATAGTCTTTGCTTCAAAATCGCCTTTTCTACAGAATGTGGCGATGCTTTACAAACTAGTCCTAGCTTATCTACTATTCATGATACGCACACTTTGCCTTCGTCATTACGGACAGACACAAACACCAAGCACAATCACTCGCCCTAACAATCCAAACACATGTACCCTTCCCTCAATCGCTATTAAAATTAATGACGATATTCCTAAGATACTGTGCATGCAATGTTCAGCAGTGTACTTCATTTTCAATTCATCAGTCTATGTTCATATCAATTATAAAATAGACAAGAAAACATCAGTTAATCCATATCTGTACTTTAATCTTTGGACTGCTCATCAGGTACTTGAAGTAGATCTCTAATAGTTATCAAAAAATCGTCCAAGCCAAGAATCTTTGAAGTATCAGAATGACCCCGATCAGACCTGCAAAGGGACAGTCTCTCCTTCCATCCTCCCCAATGTACCACTTGTCCTACACTCCATGCACCCAAGAATTCGCTTACAGCATAGGGGAAATAGAGCTGGAGGGATTAATGGTGAAGATTTGCATATGTTACATTTGAATGTGTCATGCAGTTGGGCTAACAAACCCAAGGGTACTTTGTAATATGGAGCAACCTTCAATATTTTAGAAACCTTTGAATCTAATGAGTTAAGTTTTTCATTAAGAAGAGAGTCTTCATCTGCGTTGGAGCATCTACGCTTCTTGGAGCATCTACGCTTCTTGGCTCTCGGTACTTCAGTGGAAATGGCAAATATTTTTCTGCTCCCCACCTTCCAAAACTTGATGCCTGCAATCAAAATTCCTTTCTTGAAAAGGATAGCAATATCACACAAGTGTTTTAATTTGGAAATCAACATATGTGCCTTTCAAATGATTGTCTTGCTCTACTATAGCCAAGTACTATACACTCTCCCTGTAGCTATATAATAGAAATTTCTGAGTTTGCATGAATCTATAGAACAATAACAATTGCTTCAAAGAATAACTGAATTGTAATTAGAGTAGATTGTAATATACCTAACAATGGCTACTAAGCCAATATACACACACAAGAATAAAAAAAAACTACTTCAAAAACTCTAACATACCTTTAGTAGCAGAAGTATCTACTATCTCTAAGCCATCATTAGATACAATAATGTATTCTGCCCCCCATATCTTTTGAATTTCAGACCTAATAAATGAGGCATTGGCAGTTGATGGCATAAGGTCCAAATATGTATTCATATGGATAGAATTCTATTTTTCCACCTGTACTAATCTCCTTCTTTGCTCTAACCACTTTTATGGTACAGCTATTATACATTTTATTTCCAAGGCCTTTGATTGATCTGCATGGTGTGCTACTGGAACCAGAACCAGCTTGATCCCAACTAGGGTTGGATACAAATGTTAGCGGGACTCTAACAACCAAAACACAAATCTATGAATTCATGGTTTGTGCAATACTAACACAAAGTAGCAGCAAGCTATCCGCTTCAAACAATTTTTTTTTACTTTTCAACGCTTGTATGAGGCCATCCTTCTACAAAGAGCGAGTAAGTGTGCTCCTCCATATCTCCATACTTGAACTCTCCCCTTCAGGAAAGTAGCATCTACCGTCAGGTCAAGGATGCGCTTAGGTATATCCGGACTAGGGAATATCCTGCAGGTAGGTATTCAGTTATATGCTGCCAACTGCGCAATTCAAATTGACGGGTTTGTGCAGGTGTTTCGAATAATGGGAAGAGGGTAATACGAAGAAAGGCTGAGAAATTGGCTATTACTGAAGAGGGTGAAGTGGTATATTGTAAGAAAGATGGAAAGAAGGTATAATTGATTTATAGTCACAAAACAACACAGATCAATGGCTAGTTATATTCAGTGTGTGTGTGTGTATGTATTGTCTGGACAGTCATTGCAGAATTTAACCAGTAGATTGTTAATCTCTCAGTCTCAGCATATAACTTACTTTTACACACGTAGCTACTAGCTACTTCAATTTTTAATTCGAAACTCTACAATTAGCTATTTTCGCATGTCCTATTGTAAGAGAGTTTCTAAATAGCCATTTGTGTTTAGGCATTCATTACATTTTTAGTACCACAAGTACTTCATTATAGAGGTAACAAAATCACATATCTACACATTGTTGCCATTGTAGTAGCAAGTTTGAGAAGATACGTGAAAAGGTGTAGCTACTTCAGGTACGGCATAAAATTTTTATCTTTCGTGGAAAAAAGTCAAAAATGTTTTGTAGTAGCTAGTTAACTATAAAATATTCATATATGGGACTATGATTAGCTAGAATGTATTTTGCAGGTGTAGCAGATTAGTTTATACATATATATAGTAAAGGATTTTATTCAATATCATTTAAAATTAGAGCTATAAACATGTAGTGTTGACTAAAATAAAAACTGAAACCCGTTAATTTTCATGGGGTCTTTCATTTTGATAAGAACTAAAACGAAGATGTAGCTACAGTACATAAACTACAACTAAATATTTTTAGATGACGCAGTATTCTATTCAAATTTTGTGGATGATAAAAACTAAAACTAAGCAATTTTTATTGTAAACAATTCACCTCGAATCGTGTCACTGATATAAGTAAATAGCTAGCTAGCTATTCTCTAAACTATATAATAATATCATACTTTATTTAACAATTTTTTCATTGAAATAGCTATTCTATTTTTGAAAATATTTGCCGCGCGTTTAAATGACCACGTATTCAGTTTAAACGACGACGACGACGTATGCGCGGGACCACGTATGCGCGGGACCACGTATGCGCGGGACGACGTATTCAGGATTTCCATAGACTACATCTTAGAGTTGCTCGCTCGCTTCGCTCGCTCGCCAAAAAAGGAGTTAAGTTCATAATGACTTCCACAACTTAGGTTCGTTACATTACTGATTTGGACGAGAGATCCAGAATTCTGGCATCATGCCACAATGACCCCACTTCTGGACACTTAGGCACAAAAAAAACTTTGGGAAGAGTTAGTGAGCGGTTTATGTGGCAGGGAATGGTCAATGATGTCAATAAATTGGTAAGTAAATAAATAACTCATACAGAAGAGAACGTTGGTCACTTAATGACAAAGAGTGTTGTTATTTATTAATTATGATACATCCAGGTTAGTAATTGTGATCTATGCCAAAAGATTCATGGCAAATTAAGCCAATCTACCCCAGAGCTCCATCCTGTACCAGTTGTGTCACCATGGTACCACATTGGTATGGACTTCATTGGCCCCATTTTTCCTGCATCACATCAAGGAAACAAATACATCCTGACTATAACAGATTATTTTACAAAATTTGTTGAGGCAATACCTATGAAAAATAAATATGCAGAAAATGTAGCTGCGGCATTGTTCAAGGTAGTCAAATGTATGCACTATGATGAAATCTTGAAGCTTATAATTTATTGAATATACTATTATAGGTATTTATGAGAATGGGAATTTGTAAGGTAGTGACTTCAGATCAAGGATCAGAGTTCAATAATTCATTGAATCGTGAACTCATGAGTTTACTAAAAATCGACTATCGCCTGACTACACCGTACCACCCCCTGGTTACTTGCACTTTGTACTGGTATTATAACTATTATTATTGCTAATTTTTATGTTATAACTTGAATTTAGGCTAACGGTCTGGTTGAAAGGTTCAATCAAACTCTACAGAGCATATTAGTAAAATATGTTCAGGAAGAAAAAGAGACCTGGGAGGATTACATTGACACATGTATATATGCCTACAACACAGCTCAACACGAATCTACAAAGTTCACACCATTTGAGTTGATGTTCTCCAGAAGTCCAGTACTCCCAATTGATATAACTGAAGATGCATCATGCCAATATGAAAACCTTCCAGAAGTAACTGATGGTATGTGTAATCAATAATTGTAATGAAATTTAGCGAATGTTATTATATTAGATCTGATCCTCACCAACACAGAGAAGAGAACTAGCATTCTTAAAAAAGCAAAAGCCAATATAGTTCATGCCCAATCCCGTCAGAAGAGAATTTATGATCAGAAGCATTCAAATCCACACATTTTTAGGAATGGTGCTCTAGTCCTCAAGAAGGATTTCAGGAGGAGACATAGGAGAGGTGGTAAACTTGATCCAAAATGGGTTGGACCTTTCAAAGTTGTATGTAGTCTTGGTCGTGGTCTTTTTCGTTTTCAAGATATATCAAATCGCAATAACATAGTAGCTAGAGTGAATGGAGCCCATTTAAAAGAATACAAGTCAACCTCCAAGGTAATTGTAATCAAGAGGTATAGCATATTATGTATGTATTGTGTATAACAGCAAAGCAGTTCTTCATCTGAACTGAGCCCCCTCTCTCTGATTCTGATGAATCAGAAGACATTGCAAGACCTAAAATGAAAAGGAGAAAAACAATTAGTCCACTGGTAAATGAAGTTTTGAATTCATCATTAATTAGTAATATACACCTAATTGAAATTTTGTAGCCTTTGAGTTCTCAAAAGGAGTTATCCCCATTATCCTCTTGTATTTCAAGTCCTATCAGAACGGTATGTTTGTTAGCCTCTATGTTAAGAAATCTACATACCTGTCATCCCACTTCTATAGCCTCAATGTTTACTTTCTGAGGATGATGATTTAAAAGAGATGAGTTCACTTCCAGAATTGGAACCAGTATCCTTGAGTACACCAAGTCTACAACAAATAGTATGTGAACTCATGTGTAGAATCTGTGCTAAACGCTCTCTCATTTCATAGACAAAGCATTCATTACTTTCAAAAGATTTAATGGACTTTCCTCATGATATAAACAGTCAAGGACATTTAAGTTCACTAGTAAATCATAAAATTGTATATGTCTGTTACTATTTTTGTAGGAAAAGAAAGCATCTAGTACAATTTTGGAAACCACTACAAGTTGCTACACTTATCATGAGGACTCTTGTGAGTCACTAAAGTAGGATTCAATAAATTATATTGCTATAACACCATCTTAACCATGAAGTATTATCTAAGTATTAACACTTTACACTGTAGGTTTGGAAATGTATATTAACAGTTAATACAATTTGTACTTCAGGTCATACTCCACCCGAAAAAACCCTTCAGCCTCACCACTACATAGATGAGATAAAAAAATTTCCTCCTAATGAACTGACAGCAAAGTTGTCTTCACTCCAAAAAATTAGAAAGGTTCGTACAGTATGGACATAACATTATGACTTTAGTAGAGGTTAGCCACATACGTGTTAGTAACCATCAATTCTTAATTAAAATGGTTTTGTTGTAAATCTTTCTAGTTTTTTTTACATTTTGTATCACTATTTACTTCGATACAATTTTAGAACATTCAAGTCATTACAACCTCAATTGTGACTATAGTATTTTGTTCGGAGGATGTTATTGTACGGTTATTTCCTTAGCATTCTTGTTTTTTCAAGTCACCATAACCTGGGGCGAGTGGTTGCCATGGCATTGAAATCCTTTACCAGTCTAAACTTTTTAAAACTCTGCCTTTGGCCTATTTTTGTTGCTGAGTTAGGTGCTTCTCGCCAAAAGCCACTGGCAACAGAAGTCACAATGGCTTACCTAACAACTTCTGAGATAAAGGTAAGAAAGTAATTTGTTTGCTAAAGTTTATAGTCAACTGCTACATACTCTGTTGTCATTATGAACTACAGGAGTAGAAGCTAGAATATATGAAACAATACTGTAGTTTTATGCAACCTAACTAGACAGGCTCACGCCATATTTGTGCTCAAACACACTAGTTATTAAATTAATATTATTGTTTTTGTCATTATATTATATATTACTGTCATTCATATTAAGGTTGTCACACTTCAATCATTTAATTCTCTATCATGCAAAGCTAGAGGTAAGTTTAAAGTATAGGACTACCTAAGATATATGAAACTATCACTCCATATTATGTCCACTATAGCACAATTGAAGGATGCAAGCAATCTAATTTCCTGCATTTCATCAGAACAGTTTGAAGGAATAATTGATTATGTAATGCAAAAGTATTTCCGAAAAGATTTACAGGTATGTAGCTAGATAATTTATTCTTCCTAGAAATGACAGATAGGCAAGGGTTGTGTTTCATGATCAAATGAATGACATCAAACGTGTTTTAGTTTTTCTCCTATGCTGCTGACGTGATATTTCCTGAACTAATTACAGCATTGCTTAAGGATATGTTCAAGCTAAGCAGTAGCCAGGTATAACATTTCACATGAATGTAAACATACCCCTAATCAAATTCTAATGTGTTTCTTAGGCTAAATGTGTGATGTACTCAAATAAATGTTTTGGTAACACTTGCCCTGGGTTAACATCACAATTAGCTCTGTCTCAAAGCCAACAAACAGGTATGTTTACCACATAAACAAATATTTGGGTAGATCTTTCCATATCAAACAGCAGTGTCACAGCAAAGGCCATGCTTGAAATTCATTGAAGGCAACTCCAGCAATTACGAAGAACAACACCTGGAAGGTAAAACTATTATTGAAGTAAAATAATAAACTTAGTTATGTTACTTTTACCTGATAAAAAATTGCTTATTAGAGAAAGCAGGCACAGAGCCCACAAAAAACAACAACCCTGCTTCCAAAGCACAGCATCAGAAGAAAGGTAAATATTAAAATTTGAGGTTAACCCTGCATTCATGTGTTGACCTGTAGTAGCGGAAAAGGATGAGGCAAGTAGGAAATCCACAAAAGAGGAGTCCAGCAGTACTAAAGCAAAACAGAGTAATGGTAAAGTTTGTTATAAAGCTAAAAATAATTGCTTACTGTTCAATATTCTTGAAGATGAGACACCCATAACTACTTGGTGCTCCTGTAGAACAAGATGTGCAACAAAAGCATGTCCATGCAAGAGAAATTGTATTGCCTGCTCATCTACCTGCCATCCCTCGAAGACCTGCTGCAATACCTCCACGATTGTTGCTACTACAGGCACAATAGATGTGTTGGATGACAATAGTTCTACGTGCACAAAAGTAGATTGCTGGATGACCATAGGGAGTACACAACTTTACAGTAGTGATCGATCTTGTATTAGATCAAGTGAATGGCTAAATGACAGGGTGATATTTGCAGCTGAGGAACTTCTAAAGCAACAACATCCTCATATCAGTGGATTACAGAATCCTATACTTCAGTTAACAGGCTCTTTTGAAATAATGAAAAAACCATTTGTTCAGATACTGAATCACGCTGGGAACCACTGGATAACAATTTCGACCATTGATTGTGAACCTGGTTCAGTTTTTATTTTTGACAGCATGAACTTGCTACTTACAAAGGAACTGCAGATGGTTGTGGCAGACTTGCTACATTTACAGGATCATCAACACATTGTTTTGAAGCATGTAAAAATGCAATATCAAATTAATAGGGTCAAATGACTGTGGCTTATTTGCAATAGCTTCAGCTTGTGCTCTCTGCAATGAATTCAATCCTGCTAAAATGAAGTTTGAGCAGAGCATAATGAGGCAGCATTTATTAAAAGCATTTCAGGATAAAGAATTAACTCCTTTTCCTCACAAAAAGTCGCGTCAGCAAGCCATATCTATAATAGAAAAAAAGGTCAGAATATACTGCATCTGCAGAAAGCCGGACAGTGGTGGGAAAATGATCCTTTGTTCCAACTGCAAAGAATGGTTCCACTGTGCCTGTGTAAAAGTAGTTGATAGCATCATATTTGAGTCCAATTGGCTCTGTGACATGTGTAGATGATGTGAAATTTCAGGAAGTAGAGAACATGCTTAAAGACAAAAAGTAGTACTTTATTCATCATTGAAGTATTCTTTATATCTTATATTAATATCACATACACACTCATAACAACCACACACATTCACATGCAGAGCCAAAGCTCATACACATAATATTTTAAATATAAATAATATGTATGACTTTTCCTTATCATGATGACTTAGAATGTGATTGGTGTAGTGTAAATAGATAGGCCTAAATACTAAATATTGAGGTTGGCCTTGTTGTAATCATCAGCAAACTACTGGTTCAAAGTTTCATTAAAAAGATCTCAATACACAGGCACACCCAACTGTCAAAAACAAGAAGTACACAGATATAAGAATTGAAACAAAACCAAAGTGTTGATAGGGAGGAGCTAAGATAACACATAGACACAACACAAATACATCAAAGATTCCAAATAGCTTGTGGTAAGATCTCACACATAGTCCCCTTCCCAACTCTAAATAGCCAGGGGAAGGTAACTACACTACACAAAAATGTGTGCAATTTATGAATCAAACAAATATACATTACGGAATTTTCCAATGAGATAGTAGATTGCACACTGTGATGGCTCTGAAATTTCTGGAAACAATTCCAAGTATTAACAATCCCAATGTCAAAGAATATTGGGAGGAATAACACTATAGTTAGAGCTTAAACATAGTTAATTGAGCCCTTTTTCTGAGGAAAATATATCAACAAGAAGTACTGAAAGAGCAGTATATAGCTACTGATGGTAAGAGAAATTGTCAGAAATCAAACTACCAACTGTTACTTAAAAATAATTATGTAACCTAATTTTTTCCCTTACGAGGTAAGGTTTTTCTTTAATATACTTCTTTCTTACTTATACTTCAGGCGCTAGAAGATTATCAAGTAGCTAGAGAGTAAACTCATCAACAAGAAGTACTAAAGAGCCGTCTATAACTATACTGATATACCTCACCACCTCCAATTTATCACACAATATTGTTTTTTTTTTAGGTGGGACTAAATTTGGCAAAGCGGACCACATTTGGCAGCCATATTTAGTCCGCCCGGACTGAATTCAGCAGCCAATTCTGGTCCCGGACGGGTTTTAGCAGCCAATTTCAGTCCGGGGGACCGATTTTGGGTAGGACCCGATTTGGCGTTACAGGTGTCGCTCTTCGCTGTCGCGCGGGGAATATATAGCGGCACGGTGCGGAAGAAAAATTACGCCACACACAAGGGTTTTTAAGTAGGAGGTGGCCCTGAGTGTAAATTCTTATTGGCGAGCGAGCATAGCGAGCGAGACACTTACAGGGGTAAAAATGAAAAAATCGGGGATGTTTATTTATTGGCGAGCGAGCGTAGCGAGCGAGACAGTATTAGGGGTGGATAATGCAAAATCGGGTATATGTTATATATATGTATGTATGTATGGATGGTACGTATCTTCTTTAAACGCGCGCGCGTAGAACGTTTTTCTCCTAAAAACACGGCTATTTAGGCTTGACTCCAGTTTATTCTGAAACTACAGCATTAAGCAGACCTTACTTTATACTTAAGCTCCAAAGTATGAGAAAATTCCTGCTAAAACGCTTGTTTTCAAGACACAAAAAGTTGATTCGACAGGTTACTATGGCATTGAAGACCCTTTTCCAGACTTAATTTCAAAACTTCGCCGTTTTATGGGGGGATACGAAGTACCGGTTGTTGGTTGTCAAGTGCTGTTGGTAGTCAGAATGCCGTAGTATTAATTCTATGGAAGCTACTACTTCTCGAGGGAAACTGAGATAAGTACGCAATTCCATATTTGTTAGCTAAATATGCAAAATTAACTCTGGCCTTTCTTTTTTGTAGCTAAGAGCTAGTCAACAGTGACTTGTAAATTCAAATAGTCAGATTGGCTCAAATTTGGTACTACAAAAGCTACCACTGCTCAAGAAAATGAGGTAAGAAAGTAAATTTGTATTTGTTTGCTAAAATTGATTGTCTTTTGTTTTTGTAGGTGAGAGCTTGTTGTCAAGAATTCAAGGTAATTCAGATGGTCAAAGTAACTTCAATTTGCTACTACAGAAGTTATCAATACTCAAGAATGAGGTAAGTAGTAATTCCGTATTTGTTGGCTAAAGTTACAAATAATAACACTGGTTTATTTTTTATCGTAGTTGAGAGCTTGTTCAAGAGTTACTGGTGATTGAGATTATCAGAATGGTTGATGTTTGATACTACAAAAGTTACCATTAATCAGGTAAGAGAGTGATTTTGTATTTGTTTGCTGAAATCAAATGTCATAACTGCTATTATAGTGTTTGCATGAAGTAAGCTAAAAATAGTAACATTTTATGTTACCTAGCTATCAGGCTCGCTCGCCATTTGTGCTCAAGCACACCACTAGTTTGTATATATGTTTGGACGTATGTATGTCATTTTGTACTTTGACCCTGCGTTTTTGTGTTAGTTATTTGTTCGCCCCGTCCAAATTGCACTAAACAGAATCCTCTGGTTTATCGATCAGTACCGTATCACCCTAGAAATTGAATTGTTTACCGTTTGATTCTTTTGCGGGTGCAGTTAATACTTGACAACTTAAGGGACTTCCAATTTCTATTCGAGTTAGTGGCGGTGGTAAGTCAATGCGCTCTTTGTCATAGTTATAAGCCGTGCGCACAGTATTTACCTGAAAATACATTGTCCACTAGACTACTGCCAAGGAAGTCTGTGTAGGTGCATGTCCAGCTGTGTCAAAGCATTGTGTGTTACAACCACTACTTAGCTAAATAATATCACAAAGAAAACTTTTAAATAACGCGTATTGTTTTGTTGTTGTTGTTTTTTCCTTCAATTCAAGCAGTTGCAGAGAGTTGTTACTATGGCACTGAAATCCCTTTACCCTGTATGCTAAATTTAAAAACTGGACCTTACTTTCAGTAGCTTCAGTGTTAGAATTCAATAAAAATAGTATAGTCTTTAGGCTCGCTCGCCATTTGTGCTCAAGCACACCACTAGTAGTATAGTAACCGCTGGGCTTAGGACGCTGCGATGTCTGCTCTAGAAAACTTGAATGTGTTGCCGTTTGTGAACACCCGATTGAAGAATGGTTATACCCGTAAAGCAATAGTGGAAGAGCTTAGAATTGCCTTTCCTGGTGTGAGGGGGATTAGTGTGATGAGTTTAAAGCGTTTTTGTGCTAAACACAACCTACATATGGGGTGTTACTAAAACCAGGAGCAGGAGTAGGAGTAGGAGCAGGAGTTGCGGCCTAAAACCGGGAGCAGGAGTAGGAGTAGGAGCAGGAGTTGCGGCCTAAAACCTGGAGCAGGAGTAGGAGTAGGAGCGGGAGTTGCGGCCTAAAACCGGGAGCAGGAGTAGGAGTAGGAGCGGGAATTGCGGCTTAAAACCGGGAGGCGATTTTTTATCTGACGTACACTTCACGGACTTAGTCTATTTCACACTCATTACAAAGTTCAATAGTTCATGTGGTAAAGTTAGTTCATGTGGTAAAGTTAGTTCATGTGGTAAAGTTAGTTCATGTGGTAAAGTGACGTGCATGCCGCCCCCACACACAGCATGCAGAGGTCAAAGTTGGTTCGATAAAGTTGGCTGTTGGTTTAGTGGACATGGCGGTTTTGAAGTTGCGATTTATAAGGAAATGTATTTTCTTGCTGCTGTTGCTGTCCAATCTCTTGTGCTTTTCAGTACAATCTGGAGGCTTGTCTCCAGATCCAGGGGATTGGACTTCACCAGTCATAGAATCTTCTTGGATTCAACAGTGTATTTTTGTAATTTATTTTTCTTTCTGGGCAGTGATACCTCTAATAATTCTGTTTTTCAGTTTAGAATTTTAACAATATTAGTTGGCAAATAGCTTCATATAAATTTATGTCTAGGACTAGCAGAAATAGCAAGGTCTATTGTAATATCTCACTCTACAAGAAGGTATGTTTTTACCAGTAAAATACATTCCATTTAATAACGAATTTATGGTATAAAGCAGGGTGGTGGTAATTTTGAAGTTAACACACATACTAAATTTTCTACTGCTTCACATCAGCTTTCTATGAAGGTTGTTTCATCTGCAGAGAAAATGCCCACTGTAGATTTGAGTACTGTTTCTGAAATTCCTTCTGAAGCTCAAATTGTCAAGGCAATTAGTATAATTCACAAAGAAAAAGATAAACAACCTCAAAATTATATTTATATGAAGTTTCCTTTTGGGAATTTGTGTTTCAACAAATTAAAAGAGTTAAGATCTTATTATGATCAAGTTCGGTATCAAGATAAAGTTAATGAAGATCAACTATGGTTAAAAAAGGTTAAAAAAATTAGTTCACAACTGCCAATAAATATACACAAGATTGAGGAATACTTAACGAATAATGTCTGGAATTCTAAGCAGCCTTTAGCATCAGATTCTAAAGGTGCTACTATCCAAAGTTTTATAGGAGATCGCTGGCTGTCTAATTATGACATAGACACTTTTTTTGAAATAGTAAATAAAAATTATGATGATATTATAGGCTTTGTTTATAAACCAAGCCAATATATTTATTCATTTGCTGGGGTAAATGAAAAAGTTAATAAGGCAAAATTAAATGGAATTCCAATAAAAAAAGTATTAGTTGCCCTTAATGTTTATCGGACAACTGATGGCACATGCCTGCTAAGTCAGGAAGACAATAGGGGAAATCATTGGTCACTTCTAGTTATAGATATTGAACAAAGTAATTTATATTATGGTGATTCACTTTCTTGGCCTCTTCCAAAAAATTTTAATAAAACAATCATGTCAACTTTTGATCTTCTCTCAAAGGATTTAAAATATAAACATCAACAAATGCCTTGAAAATATATATCATTGCAATAATTCAAATTCAGTAAAGACATTGTCGAAATTTTACCCATCACAAACATGTTCCAACATGTGTGGTGTTATTGTGGTTTGTATGGTTGGAGTATTTTGCGAACTTTGGGAAGAATGGGTCACATGGAATGGTGACGTTCAAATACCCTTGCTAACTAACCCTTCAATTAATAATTTACAGTTACGTTCAATAGCAATGTCTTGGATTCTTGACGAAACAATTGACTCTGGTACTTTTTCTTCAGCTGTTTCAGATAGCTCCAAATTTTTGTCAAATAATGTCTGTTTGGATAAACATACTTGTGAGGAAAAATTAATTCATACAATTGTTGATTCTGACGAAGATGAATTTAAAATGCAAAGTGTTGAGAAAAGAGTATTAGCTGACTTACCAGAAGGCTATGTGTACAAAATGCTCAGGGTAGAAATTATAAAAACATGAATTCATACAATTGCTCCTTCAAGATTGAATTAGATTCAGAAGAAAGTATTAAAAAGTGGGTAACTGCATTTAATGAAAAATCTAAGGAGACCATGGTTTATGAAACATGTAGAAGTGGTAAAGGAAAAAAGGTAGTAAAAATTTTTTATTTACGTTGTCATCATAAACAGAGGCAGAGTGGAATGCATACTAAAAGTAATAAAAAATTAAAAACAACACATAAAATTCATAATAACAAGCATACAAATTGTCCAGCCCAGTTAATGCTAACATTGCTTCCTCCTGCAACGAAATTAAATGGATTTTGTGTATCTGTACCTTTAAAACACAATCACAACCATTTGGTACAGGTGGCTGATGCTTTAAGGTTTAGGCCCTTGTCAGAACAATCAAAGAAAGACTATTACGATTTATTTAGTCATGGACACTCACCTGCTACTGCCCATTTGGAATATGAAACTAACTTGATGTATTCTGATAAACCAGATTTGATTGCTGATAGAAACTGCAATCCTAAAGTGAGTGATGTTTATAATTTATTTAACAAGTGGAGGAAGTGTAATATTGGAGTTCGTACAGGTAAGTATTTGTTTGCTGAACTAGAAAAATGTGTAGCTGTATATAATGAAGAATATAATGATATAGGTGGAAAAGCGTTTATACAGCGTTATAGTGATTGCAATGGTAAAGAAGAACCTTTAATATTAGCAGTATGCACTCCACTTATGTCGAGAGTACATAGGCATATATTACAATCAAAAGAACTAGTTTTTATAGATGCATCCTCCTCTTTTGAAGACTTTAATAATCCTATGTTTGTGGTTTCTACATCCTCAGCAGCTGGAGGTTTACCTTTAGGCATAGTAGTGACTTCAGCAGAAAGTGCTACAGTTATTCATCAAGGAATGACTAAGTTAAGTCAAATGTTTCCAGAAGATGCTTTTTATGGCAGTGGAAGTCCTAAAAAAATTATAATAGACGATTCTATGGCTGAAAGGGATGGATTGAGAAAAACTTGGCACACAGCAGATATACTATTGTGCACGTTTCATTTTCTTCAAAATATATGGAGATGGCTACTAAATGTTAAGCATGGAATTGACTGTGATGAAAGACAAATTTTAATGAATTTAGTTAGAAAGTTAGTGTACGCAAAAACTGAAGCCGAATTAATTACAGAATACAGCCACTTTGAAAATCATCCATTCGTTAAGAATTATAAAAACTTTAACTCATACATTGCCAATTATTGGGTTCGCAGAAAAGAATGGGCTTTGTGTTTTAGAGATGCAGTATACATGAGAGGAATTAATACAAATAACTATGCTGAATCTGGCATTCGAATTTTAAAAGATATTGTTTTTAAAAGAGTTAAGGCATATAATTTAATACAACTATTTAAATTTATAACTATTACTTTTGATATGTACTATAAACGAAGATTGTTAGCCATAGCATACAATAGAATGGATAGATATATAGCTTTGAGATATAAAGGCTTAGGTGCATTGGAAGTTAACAACATTAAGGAGTCCACTACAAAAAGTATATATTTAGTTAAAAGTACTCATTATAAAGATAGAGTTTATGAAATTAATACAACAGTTTGGACTTGCACATGTAGTATAAGTTTAACTGGATATCCATCAGGAGAGCCATGTAAACATCAACATGCAGTTGCCAACAAATTCAATTTAGTTGCTCCGAACTTAATACCATATTTTAATGGTGATGGCAGATTTTTATATGCTTTAGTAGCACTTGGAGTAGAACAAGTTGGGGATAAATCTTTTTATATGGGAATGAATGAAGAATTCCATAGACAGAGTGAGGACAATATCACTCATAATGATGAGGATGACAATACTACTAATGTTGATGATAATTCTGCTGATGAAAATTTAAGTTTCGCTTTAAATTATATTGATGAAGGGGAAGCATTGCAAGAAGATGTAGGTAGTTTATGTAGGAAATTTATTGAAGATGTATAGTCTAGAATGCAGGATTTCGATATTCAATATTTAACAGGTTTGAAGAAGTTTTTTTCAACTTATATGGGTATTATTAATAAAGTAGAGCCTATAAATTCTGCAACTCCAAGACTGGCATCATTATTACATACTTATTTTTCTTCTAATAATTCTTCAAAAGTAGCTGGTACTCGCCAAATTGCTGTTCAACCCACTGCTGTTTCAAGAAGGCGTTCAGGTATTTCAAGAGGCAGTAAACTTGCTCCAAGTGGGAGACCACCAAAACGCAAACTTGAAGATGCTGATGTAAATATTCAGAAAAAGCGAGGAAGGAGTGAGCACACAAAACGAAAACAAAATCTTAAACTGAATGAATTAAAAAATTGTGCCAATCATTTTAAACATGGCAGAGGACATTAACGTCGTAATTCAAACTGTTTACAATATTTAGCACTGGTATTATTATTTATTACTTACTTATACTTAACCAGTTTAGTTATATTGTAGCATATGGTTTGATATTTCAATTTATGATACTGTCATATTTACTCTTTTATCATATATTTTTTCTTACTAAGCTAATTTAAAGAAATTGTTTTTGGTATTTGTATATTTATTGGTTTGTTGTATATTGTTATTTCTTTCTCCATTATGTAAGCTAGCTAGCTAGCTATGTTTAGTTTCAAATATTGCAATTAGTTTTCATTATATTATACTAATACTTATTGATTTCAAGTTATGCCTGTTTTCATAGGTAAATAAATTTTTCACTGATTATTTCCTGTTCTAATTATTTATTTTATTAATATATTAATCAGCCACGTTAAATTGTTATATTGCTGAGGTTATGCCCTAAGATATTATGGTTTTTACTGTCCAGTAGCGTAATCATTTACTTGTTTAAGGTAATGAAGCACTTCTTCCTGGCATAATAAAATTGCAATAAAATAACCTTTATTGTGTACCATTCTTTAATTAATAATAGTTGGCTATAATGTTGATTTTTTTGATTTTTTTACAGTATCAGGCATTAGCAGTTACATGGAGGAATAGTTTTTACTTGGTCCAATTTTTTTTTCTCTAATGACCCTAACTTACCCTTTAATTCTTCTAACAGTCTGTGATAACACAATATTTCAACAATAATGGTATTTCAAATTGTAGCAGATGTGGTCTTGATGCCAGCATATTCACCATACTTAAACATCACTGAGCAGACACATTTTACGATAGCAAGCAGGCATATAAGCTTTCTATCTTTCCTAGTAGGCTTCCGTCTTACCTAATGTACTTTGACCTTGGACTTTCAC
>WLWD01003325.1_pt1 | contig 46040 bp, 17 predicted proteins | sample 6712731 | NCBI WGS metagenome assembly WLWD01 (sample SAMN12718690, study PRJNA576275) | sponge metagenome | isolation source: marine sponge | host: Mycale hentscheli | place: New Zealand: South Island, Marlborough, Capsize Point | collected 2014-11-01 | reverse complement strand
ACATGTGTGTTGTTGAATTTGAGAGATGAAAAGATAGTTGAACCTTATGCAATTTGCTAGAAAATTGCTTCAAAATGAATTATAAGAACACACACATTATATTTGTATTGCTTTAAATGTTAACCGTGTGGGTATTTACTGAAGCAGTGATTATTTCTAATTTATGTAGTTGTTAAAGTTCTGTTCTAATTTCTCATTCTACAGCAACAATGTATTAGTAATTAATGCATCGTGATAGCATGTTGAGGTTCTTTTGTTCACCAATGTAAATTAACCCTTTCACCCTAATAAAGGGCTTAGCCAACTGGAAAAATTGATCAGCTTCACAATGCCATTAGTTTAGCTATCTATATTGTCACTGGGACAGACAAAATGACTCAAAGTGACAACAATAATTATACTAACGATAATCATTTTCTAATTGCTAATTGAGTCGTCTCCACCACTCTTTCTGTTTTTATTACACCATCCAGCCCTCTGAAGCTACACCTATTCTCTATCTCCATTTAGCTGTTCACATTCTAGCACTCCTTCTCTCTATTTAGTTGTGCATTTTTACTCACTTCACTGTCAGTCACCACTAGAAGGTCATCCCAAAGGCCGAAATATTATGATTTAAATAGAGCTTCACAAAACATTTCCAAATCACACCACCTGCACAACCCTGAACCTAGTGTTCACATATAAGACTTTTCAATTTTAAAAATGAAAGAGTCAAAGCGAAATACATGAAATTATTAAAACACTCTTTGCTACTTCAGTGTTCATTCAATGGGAAGAAAATGACACAGAAATGTAACAATTTTACTATCGTGAAACCAATAGCTAACGTGCAAAAACAAATGAAACAAAATATGTGATGATGATATCAAACAACACAATGTCAGTCAATCCTCTTCTTGGTATCTGGAGTAATATTCTTCTGCATAGCGATAGACGTTACAAATTTCATCTCTTTGACGATACTTATACTTTCGAGAGAAGTACGCATATATAAAGAAAGACACAATAGTGACTACTATATTTAATCCATAATATGTCAAGCCACAAGTGGGATGTTTTAGCCTAGTAGCATTGAATGAAAATACAGCTAATATACCTAAACCTTGAAATAGTCCTCGTACTGCAAAAGAAACACCAATGAGTAGCCCATTCATGGAGGGAGGACTCTGGGCATGATACGCTCAAACTTGTCCGATCTATTTAACAACGAACTGAAATTCTGACAAATCTGGAGGAATTATGTTTAAAGAAAGACTTGAAGCTAACAGTGCCAATTCCTGGCCATGAGTAGGCACAACTTTCAAATCCATTACTGTCAACTTTCAAAAGTATGCCGATAAGTAACATTAAAAGTGATGCCAGCAAAAAAAGAATTCCCAAACCCATGTTTTTAAACATATTAAGGGAATGATGACAACACAATGGTTTACATACACACAAATACAGAACCATTAATACCAGACCAATCAGCAAGATATAACGTTTCCACTACAATAAATTGATCACTGTTCAAATATATCCTTTGGATTAGAAGCTAAATGCAATACCCCTACCCTGACACATAATTACTTTTAAACTCCCATAAAAAGCCTTTAGCACTTACTACTTCATCTGTAGTAAAAGGGCCTCCATATTTGGATTGGCAAGATCTAGTAGTGGGTATCTCTTCTTCACAGTAAGTGAATGCACTTACGATTGACAGAACTTTGGTGATGCCTTGGGCAAAGCGAGTTATTTTATAGACTGTCTTAATAGGGTTTTTCTGGATGGATTTATGAGAAACCACTCCTTATTACGGTGGACTATTAAAGAGCAGAGCGCAAGTAAACTGAATGATAACAATCCGAATATAAGGACCAATGTAATACCAGCCACAGTCCAAGGAGATGGATTGAAAATATTAACGCTGTGTGCTTTTTTTATCATATTCGATGTTAAGTATACTATTGGATAAGAATTTATAATCCATACATACCAATAGATATACAGTATTTTATGATCAGCTGGTGAGTCGTAGAGCTGCTCCATACCAAATTGAATTACGTTAGCATAGAACCCAATATATGGGAGAATACTGACCACAATAGAGATAACCATTAGTACTGATATTATACCTTCGACAACACGGCTGGAAGACAAGGATTTGACAATTACAAAAATAAATAAGAGTAAAAAGATTACACTTAGTGAGTATATTAGTATTTCAATTGTTTTTGAGAATGTTTTATACCTGCCAATCACATTGTCAACCAAATATCCCGCCAATGGATAAACTAAATATACAATGATTACCTCGAAATAACTCAACCATGTTTTCTGAAAGATATAGACAATTAGACTGGTCACTAATCCTCTCACAGTTTGCAGGAACAGGAAACATAACAGAGTGATTAAAGCTGCTTTAGAAGTAACACAGATATTTTGAATCTTACATCTTTTCTGCCACCTGTTCCAGTAGCTTCTGCACACTTGACTAGGAGGAGTTAAAATGTTTTTCGAGTCTTTCATTTTTCCAAAAATTTTAAAATTCACATTTTTTTCTTCCATTATCTCTAGAAGTTTAGAAACTTGATTTTCCAGTAAATTGCTACTATAGCTATAGAGCTGAGAGAGAGGCAATGCTAGATATGCATACCTTCTTGCTTGGATGATTAAAAATATTCCCCCTACTATACAAGGTATTGTATTTGGTTAACCAACTGATAAGCATTACCATAAGAAGTAGTACAATCACAAGTTGTAATGACTAAAGCCATCTGCTAAAATTGATAACTGCTTGCTAGACAATTTGGCTCCCCTTGTGTAACCTGACACCCCATATATAATGGTCCTAAAAATTACCCTTGTATTATAGAACTCCCTGCAGAATAAAGCATTGTAGATAGAGTATAAATGAGAGAGGGTGGATTCCTTGAGTGAGGGTGGTTGGAGGGAGGGCTGGGCTGGGGGGGGGGGGGGGGGGGGGGGATTTTTTACCCAAATTTCATGATATAAAAGTTTTGTTCATATTAGCCACATTGCTCAAGGTTTTCTTTACACCTACCATATAAAATTTTTACTGGCCTGAATTATAGAATTATACATAATGACACTTTCAATGTTAGTATGCCTCTCAAAGCTTTTTTATTTAACTTGCCCTTAGGTGAAAAGCTGAAAGAAATCCCTCCCCCCTCCCTCCCACTTGGACAAAAATTACATTCTTGCTCTATGATGCTAACTAGACTAGACCATTCTTGCAGGGGCTAGACCTTTTCGCGCCTCAATGCATGGCCAACCCTTTCATTTGCATAGCATAGTGTTTAAGGTTGAATGTCTTGTCCCACCATTGTGTAACAGAAAAGAACAATGCTTTGTGGATAATGAACTACAGAGTTTTTGTGATTTTCACATTTTTTTTTATGCCTATTGCAGTACTGTAGAACATCCCTCATGGTACCTCTAAGATCGACACACTCCCTCTCTGGGCAGGAAGAGAGGGAATGGAGAAAGTACGAGGGGGGTTAAAAAAGCAGAGTATGAGAGGCGGGAAGAGGAGATAAGGAAAAGAGAAAAGGAGATAAGGGCAGGGAGGGTAAAAGGGGTGAGGGGGAGGGAGTGAGGGGAGGAGGTAAGAAGCAAAACGGAACAAAAGTGTAAGGTAGAATGAGGCATAAGGTGTAGATAGGTACGAAGGGGGACTGGGTGATGAAGAGAAGAGAGCAAGGGAGGCGAAAGGCCAGGAGGAGACAGAATGGAGGAAGGTAGTTAACCAATAAGTAGGTATAGGTAAACATAAATAGGATGCGTGGTGAATGAGAAGGATAAGAATAGGGGAAAAATAACAGGACAGAAAAGACGGGCCGAATAGAGAGCGGGGAAAAGCGAGAGAGGACGAGAAGACTGGGAGGAAAACAGAAAATGGAAGGAAATCCCGTGAAAGGATACGGGCGGCGGCAAGGGAGAGAGGAAAAAGGCTAGCGAGGATGGAGGGGAGGGAGTTGAGGATAGAGATAAAGGAAAAGAAGCGAAAGCGAAGGGAATATGATAGGGAGATGCGGTGGCAGCGCTCGGCAACTAGTTAGCTATAGGTGTAGCGGGAGTAGGGGAATGGGGGAGAGTGATCGGGAATGGTATAGGTGATGGGAGAGGGGGGACGGAGGTCGAGTGTGGAAAGGGAGGGAGGGGAAAAGAGGGATCAGGCGAGAAAGTACCTGTTAAATTACCTTGGTAGAGTAAAGTATAAAACCACTGAAGAATTGCTGGAACTCAGTCCTTACAGCCTAAATTATTCGTTAGAGCCTTAGCAATAACTAATCTTATGTGAGTATTATAATTTATTATGTATACTGAATCCTGTTGCCACATAGGAAACACACATTAAATTTAAGAGGATGTAGGGCATTGCTTTCCTATATCACCAGTGTTTGATCATTATCACATTAGATTATCACGTCCCCCCAGGTTATATAAGTGTTTATTACACAAGAAACTTGCTACTATGGTATTCAAGCTGACCAGTACATAATAAATTTATTTTTCATTGGATACTGCAGAATATCACTCGTCTGATTGGCCATATTATTTACGCTCATGCCTGCAGCACTCATGTAAATACTATAAGCCAGCAGACTCATGATATTCTCCTGCATCAAATGGATAATAAATACAAATGTATCTCTAGTTAAGGGCACCCCCCAAAACCAAGGTGCCAGGATATAAGAGTTTTCTATTTTATAACTTTTATTGCAGCTTGTGCATTCAATCAGGTATGAGCGAAGCAGAATATTTTTTCACCCAGTTTTTTGCCACTGTTGCACCACATTGGAGGTTATACCAGTGCTGACACATACAAAGTGTATCCATTCTCAGATCTGCAACTATGTTCAAGTTAGGAGGCTACTCCTGGGAATCATTATTTTTATATCCCTTCATGAGATTGTAATTCTCCATTAACATAAAGTAACCTTATTGAATTCCTAGATTTTTGGGGTCTTTGCAAAAATTTGAAGCATGGGGTCAATATAATATTTATAATATTCAGCCTTCTCCGCTGAAATAATTAGTAAATTTTCTCGTTCAAACATCCAATGCTGTTAATTAAACTTCACCCGAGGTTTCCCTCTGAAAAAAATTAATCTTGAAATATTTTCTGTAGCTAAACAAAACTATAATTAAAACTAAAATGTAAACGGTCAACCAAAACAACTTTACTGCTAACACCAGTTAGTTTACTATTCTTCATCAACTAGCTACATTATGTAGCTAAAGAGCTATATTCATAACTGAACTGGTGCTGACTTTCACTGGAATTCATGGTTTTGTTACATGGATTAGTAACAATGTCAGTAACTCCCAGGATAATATTGACCATTTCCAATTTAAAATGTAATGCAATTTGATCTCTAATTAAAATGAAAAAATTTTTATGTTGATGTTTTAGCAGAGTGTATTTATATGACTATTGTGCTTTATCTTATAGTTTTTATTATAAATTTATTCAAGGCAAGAATTTAATTTGTCATCATAGTGAGGGAAACATATACTGCAAAGTTATGATCTGTTAATACTCCACAGTCCTTGTAGGCCAGAAGCCTATGGGAACTACCCACCAGCCTTTCATGTTAATATAGTTACACCGCACCATTTTAGAATAAGTGCTACCTGGACTTCATGATATCTGGTTAACAGAGCTGGTTCCCACTTTAGCTTCTTGTGACATAAAAACACTTTTATTTGACTCAAGTCCACATGAAGCCAGGAGACAATAATCATGCATCAAATGTACATTAAGCTGACCAAGCTACTAGCTCCTGTATAAGGTTAGTTCAAGCTGAACTTTAGCTACTATTTGTAATGTGGGATTAAATGGTACGAAGTAGTAATGAATTTATTCATTATGCCTCCAAGCATGCATTGTAACATTGGTGTTGTTTGAATTTGAGGATGAAAGGATAGTTGACCGTAATGCAATTTGCTAGAATGCTTCAAATGAATTCTAAGAGCCACACACATTTAATACTTGTATGCTTTAAATGTTAACAGTGTGGTATTACTGAAACAGTTGTTAAAGTTCTGTACTAATTTCTCATTTCTACAGCAACAATGTATTAGTAATTAATGCATCGTGATAGCATGTTGAGGTTCTTTTGTTCACCAATGTAAATAACCCTTTCACCCTAATAAAGGGCTTAGCCAACTAAAAAATTTGGAATAATTGATCAGCACTTCACAGTGCCATTAGTTCAGCTTATCTATTGTCACTGGGACAGACAAAATGACTCAAAGTGACTACAATTATACTAACGATAATCATTTTCTAATTGCTAATTGAGTCGTCTCCACCACTCTTTCTGTTTTTATTACACCATCCAGCCCTCTGAAGCTACACCTATTCTCTATCTCCATTTAGCTGTTCACATTCTAGCACTCCTTCTCTCTATTTAGTTGTGCACATTTTTACTCACTTCACTGTCAGTCACCACTAGAAGGTCATCCCAAAGGCCGAAATATTACGGTTTAAATAGAGCTTCACAAAACATTTCAAAATCACACCACCTGCACAGCCCTGAACCTAGTGTTCACATATAAGACTTCTAAATTTTAAAATTGAAAGTGTCACAGCGAAATACATGAAATTATTAAAACACTCTTTGCTGCTTCAATGTTCATTCAATGGGAAGAAAATGACACAGAAATATAACAATTTTACTATCGTGAAACCAATAGTTGACGTGCAAAAACAAATGAAACAAATTATGTGATGATGATATCAAACATTCTTTTGCTTAAGAACACAATGTCAGTCAATCCTCTTCTTGGTATCTGGAGTAATATTCTTCTGCATAGCGATAGACGTTACAAATTTCATCTCTTTGACGATACTTATACTTTCGAGAGAAGTACACATATATAAAGAAAGACACGATAGTGACTACTATATTTAATCCATAATATGTCAAGCCACAAGTGGGATGTTTTAGCCTAGTAGCATTGAATGAAAATACAGCTAATATACCTAAACCTTGAAATAGTCCTCGTACTGCAAAAGAAACACCAATGAGTAGCCCATTCATGGAGGGAGGACTCTGGCACTGATAGCCAATGTCCATATTTAACAATAAGAAATGAATTCCTGACAAAACTGAGGATTATGTTAAAGAGACTTGAAGCTACGTGCCATTCCTGGCCATGAGTTAGGCACAACTTCAAATCCATTACTGTCAACTTTCCGGGTGGTAAGGGGTAGTGTGAAAAATGGAGAACACAAACGAGAGGAGAAATAAGGGGAGGTAAGGAAAACAAAGTATGCCGATAAGTAACATAAAAGTGATGCCACAAAAAAAGACTTCCCAAACCCATTTTTTTAAACATATTAAGGGAATTGGACACACAATGGTTACATACACACAGCTAAAATTACAAAATACCGACCATTAATACCAGACCAACATCAGAAGATATAACGTTTCCATCTCAATAAAGTGATCACTGTTTCAAATATATCCCTTTGGATTAGAAGGCGTACCATTGCAAAATACACATACCCTGCACATAATTACTTTAAAATTCCAAAAAGCCTTTACACTTCTACTTCATCTGTAGGAAAAGGGGCCTCCATATTGGATTTGGACGATCTATTCCAGTGGGTATCTCGTCTCACAGTAAGTGAATGCACTACGATTGGACAGGAACTTTGTGAAGGCCTGGCCAAGCGAGTTCTTTATAGACTGTCTTAATAGGGTTATTTCTGGATGGATTTATGAGAAACCACTCATTATTATGGTGGACTATTAAAGAGCAGAGAGCAAGTAAACTGAATGATAACAATCCAAATATAAGGACCAATGTAATACCAGCCACAGTCCAAGAAGATGGATTGAAAATATTAACGCTGTGTGCTTTTTTTATCATATCCGTGTGAAGTATACTACTTTTTGGATAAGAATTTAAATCCATACATACCAATATAATACAGTATTTTTGATCAGCTGGTGAGTCGTAAGGCTGCTCCATACCAAATTACTTACGTTACATAAACCCAATATATGGGAGAATACTTGACCACAATAGAGATAACCATTAGACTGATATTAATACCTTCCGAAACACAGCTGGAAGACAAGGTTTGACATTACACAAATAAATATAGTAAAATATACCTTATGAGTATATGTATTTCAATTGTTTTGGAATGTTTTTAATACCTGCAATCACATGGCAACCAATATCCCTCCATGGATACACTTAAATATACAATGACTTACCTCGAAATAACTCAACCATGTTTTTCTGAGATATAGACAATTAGACTGGTCAACTAATCCTCTCACAGTTTGCAGAACAGGACACATAACAGAGTGATTAAAGCTGCCTTTAGAATTAACACAAATATTTTGAATCTTACATCTTTTCTGCCCCTGTTCCAGTACTTTCTGCACCCTTGACTATGGAGAGTTAAAATGTTTTTCGAGTCTTCATTTTTCCAAAATTTTAAAATTCCACATTTTTGTCTTCCTTATCCTAGAAGTTTAGAAACTTGATTTTCCAGTAAATTGCTACTATAGGCTTATCGCTTATGATAGAGGAAGGCAGATATGCATACCTCTTGGCTTGGATTATTCAGAAAAATTCCCCCTACTACAAGTTATGTTTTTGGTAACCAACTGATAAGCATTACCATAAGAAGTAGTACAATAGTACACAAGTTGTAATGACTAAAGCCATCTGCTAAAATTGATAACTGCTTGCTAGACAATTTGGCTCCCCTTGTGTAACCTGACACCCCATATATAATGGTCCTAAAAATTACCCTTGTATTATAGAACTCCCTGCAGAATAAAGCATTGTAGATAGAGTATAAATGAGAGAGGGTGGATTCCTCGAGTGAGGGTGGTGGGAGGGAGGGCGGGGCTGGGGGAGGAGGGGGGGGTCTTTCACTGATATAGAGATTTTGTTCATATTAGCCACATTGCTCAGGGTTTTCTTTATGCCTACCATCCCTCTTCACTGGGGCAGGTGGAAATAGCTAATAAATTAATTTCAACAAAAATGACCTTAAAGATGAAATCTTTTACTGGCCTGAATTATAGAATTACATGATGACACTTTCAATGTTAGTATGCCTCTCAAAATATTAGCTTTTTTATTTAACTTGCCCTTAGGTGAAAAGCTGAAAGAAATCCCTCCCCCCTCCCTCCCACTTGGACAAAAATTACATTCTTGCTCTATGATGCTAACTAGACTAGACCATTCTTGCAGGGGCTAGACCTTTTTACCGCCTCAATAGCATGGCCAGACCCTTTAATTGCATAGCATAGTGTTTTAAGGTTGATGTCTTGCCCACCATTGTGTAAAAGAGAACAATTCTTTGTTGGATAATTGAACATACAGAGTTTTTGTGAGTTTCACATTTTTTTATGCCTAATTGCAGTACTGTAGAACCTCCCTCATGGTACCTCTAAGATCCAGCCACCTCCCTCTACTGGGCAGCTGTTAAATTACCTTGGTAGAGTAAAGTATAAAACCACTGAAGAATTGCTGGAACTCAGTCCTTACAGCCTAAATTATTCGTTAGAGCCTTAGCAAAAACAAATCTTGTAATTCTATAGCTACTCATGTAAGTATTTTAATTTATTATGTATACTGAAGAATGGGGCCCAATACCTGTTGCCACATATAGGAAACACATTAAATAAAACAGGATATAGGGCATTACTTTCCCATATCACCAGTGTTCTGATCATTATCACATTAGATTATCACGTCCCCCCAGGTTATATAAGTGTTTATTACACAAGAAACTTTGCTACTATGGTATTCAAGCATGACCAGTACATAATAAATTTATTTTTCATTGGATACCGCAGAATATCACTCGTCTGATTGGCCGTATTTACGCTCATGCCTGCAGCACTCATGTAAATGCTATAAGCCAGCAGACTCATGATATTCTCCTGCATCAAATGAATAATAAATACAAATGTATTTTTAGCTAAGGGCACCCCCCAAAACCAAGGTGCCAGGATATAAGAGGTTCTATTGTATTACCTTTTATTGCAGCTTGTGCATTCAGATTCAGGTATGAGCGAAGCAGGGAATATGTTGCCACCCAGTTTTGCCACTGTTGCAACCACATTGGAGGTTAGTACCAGTGATGACACATACAAAGTTGCTATCAATTCCTCACGATCATGCAACTATTTTCAGTTAGGAGGCTACACACTGGGAATCATTATTTTTTAATATCCCTTCAGTGAGATTGTAATTCTCCATTTAACAGCATAACCTTATTAAATTCCTAGAATGTTTGAGGGTCTTGCAAAAATTTGAAGGCATGGGGTCAATTATAATATTTATACTAATTCAGTCCTTCTCCGCTGAAATAATTAGTAATTTTTCTCGTTCAAACAGCCAATGCTGTTAATTAAAACTTCACCCGAGGTTTCGACTTCTGAAAAAAATTAATCTTGAAATATTTTCTGTAGCTAAAAAAAACTATAATTAAAACTAAAATGTAAACGTTCAACCGAAACAACTTTACTGCTAACACCAGTTAGTTTACTATTCTTCATCAACTAGCTACATTATGTAGCTAAAGAGCTATATTCATAACTGAACTGGTGCTGACTTTCACTGGAATTCATGGTTTTGTTAACAGTGGATTAGTACAATGTCAGTAACCCAGGATAATATTGACTTATTCCAATTTAAATGTAAATGCAATTTGATCTCTAATTAAAATGAAAATAAATTTTAGGTTGATGTTTTAGCAGAGTGTATTTTATATGTACCTAATTGTGCTTTATCTTATAATAAATTTATTCAAGGGCAAGAAATTTAATTTGTCATCATAGGGAGGGAAAACATATACTGCAAAGTTATGATCTGTTATACTCAACAGTCTTGTAAGGCCAGACCTATGGGAACTACCCACACAGCCTTTCAGGTTAATATAGTTACACTGCACCAGTTTAGAATAAGTGGCTACCTGGACATCATGATATCTGGTTAAAAGTAGCTTGGTTCCCAGATTTAGCCTTCTTGTGACAGTAAAAACAATTTTACTTGACTCAAGTCCACATGAGCACATGGAGACAATAATCATGTATCAATTGTACATTAAGCTGTATGATAGCTAGTGGCTTGAATTTATTAGCATAACATAATGGCATTCTTGGACATGTTTTCCGACAGTGTTATCAATTATAACAATAACAAAGCACTTACTGCAGAGTTACATTATAGCTGCTATACTGAGTCTCCTGTTGTTGAATGCTTTAATTCATAGCTTATTACATCGCTCAAAGAAAGCTTACCAGAGCTACTAGCTCCTGTATAAAGGGAAGTTAAAGCTGAACTTTAGCTAGCTGCTTGGTAATGTGGGGATTAAAATGTACTAAGTAGCTAATGAAGTGTTAGTGATTATGTCTCCAAGCATGAATTGTAACATGTGTGTTGTTGAATTTGAGGGATGAAAAGATAGTTGAACCTTGTGCAATTTGCTAGAAAATTGCTTCAAAATGAATTATAAGAACACACACATTATACTTGTATTGCTTTAAATGTTAACCGTGTGGGTATTTACTGAAGCAGTGATTATTTCTAATTTATGTAGTTGTTAAAGTTCTGTTCTAATTTCTCATTCTACAGCAACAATGTATTAGTAATTAATGCATCGTGATAGCATGTTGAGGTTCTTTTGTTCACCAATGTAAATTAACCCTTTCACCCTAATAAAGGGATTAGCCAACTGGAAAAATTGATCAGCACTACTTCACAATGCCATTAGTTTAGCTATCTATATTGTCACTGGGACAGACAAAATGACTCAAAGTGACAACAATTATACTAACGATAATCATTTTCTAATTGCTAATTGAGTCGTCTCCACCACTCTTTCTGTTTTTATTACACCATCCAGCCCTCTGAAGCTACACCTATTCTCTATCTCCATTTAGCTGTTCACATTCTAGCACTCCTTCTCTCTATTTAGTTGTGCACATTTTTACTCACTTCACTGTCAGTCACCACTAGAAGGTCATCCCAAAGGCCGAAATATTACGGTTTAAATAGAGCTTCACAAAACATTTCAAAATCACACCACCTGCACAGCCCTGAACCTAGTGTTCACATATAAGACTTCTAAATTTTAAAATTGAAAGTGTCACAGCGAAATACATGAAATTATTAAAACACTCTTTGCTGCTTCAATGTTCATTCAATGGGAAGAAAATGACACAGAAATATAACAATTTTACTATCGTGAAACCAATAGTTAACGTGCAAAAACAAATGAAACAAAATATGTGATGATGATATCAAACATTCTTTTGCTTAAGAACACAATGTCAGTCAATCCTCTTCTTGGTATCTGGAGTAATATTCTTCTGCATAGCGATAGACGTTACAAATTTCATCTCTTTGACGATACTTATACTTTCGAGAGAAGTACACATATATAAAGAAAGACACGATAGTGACTACTATATTTAATCCATAATATGTCAAGCCACAAGTGGGATGTTTTAGCCTAGTAGCATTGAATGAAAATACAGCTAATATACCTAAACCTTGAAATAGTCCTCGTACTGCAAAAGAAACACCAATGAGTAGCCCATTCATGGAGGGAGGACTCTGGGCACTGATAAGCTCAAACTGTCCTATATTTAACAACAGAAATGAAATTCCTGACAAAACTGGAGGAATTATGTTAAAGAAAGACTTGAAGCTAACAGTGCCAATTCCTGGCCATGAGTAGGCACAACTTTCAAATCCATTACTGTCAACTTTCAAAAGTATGCCGATAAGTAACATTAAAAGTGATGCCAGCAAAAAAAGAATTCCCAAACCCATTTTTTTAAACATATTAAGGGAATGATGACAACACAATGGTTTACATACACACAAATACAGAACCATTAATACCAGACCAACAGCAGAAGATATAACGTTTCCATCTACAATAAAGTGATCACTGTTTTCAAATATATCCTTTGGATTAGAAGCGTAAAATGCAAAATACACCATACCCTGACACATAATTACTTTTAAAATTCCATAAAAAGCCTTTACACCTTCTACTTCATCTGTAGTAAAAGGGCCTCCATATTTGGATTTGGCAAGATCTAGTCCAGTGGGTATCTCGTCTTCACAGTAAGTGAATGCACTACGATTGACAGGAACTTTGTGATGCCTGGCAAAGCGAGTTATTTTATAGACTGTCTTAATAGGGTTATTTCTGGATGGATTTATGAGAAACCACTCCTTATTACGGTGGACTATTAAAGAGCAGAGCGCAAGTAAACTGAATGATAACAATCCGACTATAAGGACCAATGTAATACCAGCCACAGTCCAAGGAGATGGATTGAAAATATTAACGCTGTGTGCTTTTTTTATCATATTCAATGTTAAGTATACTATTGGATAAGAATTTATAATCCATACATACCAATAGATATACAGTATTTTATGATCAGCTGGTGAGTCGTAGAGCTGCTCCATACCAAATTGAATTACGTTAGCATAGAACCCAATATATGGGAGAATACTGACCACAATAGAGATAACCATTAGTACTGATATTATACCTTCGACAACACGGCTGGAAGACAAGGATTTGACAATTACAAAAATAAATAAGAGTAAAAATATTACACTTAGTGAGTATATTAGTATTTCAATTGTTTTTGAGAATGTTTTATACCTGCCAATCACATTGTCAACCAAATATCCCGCCAATGGATAAACTAAATATACAATGATTACCTCGAAATAACTCAACCATGTTTTCTGAAAGATATAGACAATTAGACTGGTCACTAATCCTCTCACAGTTTGCAGGAACAGGAAACATAACAGAGTGATTAAAGCTGCTTTAGAAGTAACACAAATATTTTGAATCTTACATCTTTTCTGCCACCTGTTCCAGTAGCTTCTGCACACTTGACTAGGAGGAGTTAAAATGTTTTTCGAGTCTTTCATTTTTCCAAAAATTTTAAAATTCACATTTTTTTCTTCCATTATCTCTAGAAGTTTAGAAACTTGATTTTCCAGTAAATTGCTACTATAGCTATAGAGCTGAGAGAGAGGCAATGCTAGATATGCATACCTTCTTGCTTGGATGATTAAAAAAATTCCCCCTACTACAAAGTATTGTATTTGGTTAACCAACTGATAAGCATTACCATAAGAAGTAGTACAATCACAAGTTGTAATGACTAAAGCCATCTGCTAAAATTGATAACTGCTTGCTAGACAATTTGGCTCCCCTTGTGTAACCTGACACCCCATATATAATGGTCCTAAAAATTACCCTTGTATTATAGAACTCCCTGCAGAATAAAGCATTGTAGATAGAGTATAAATGAGAGGGTGTGTATTCCTTGAGTGAGGGTGGTGGGAGGGAGGGCTGGGCTGGGGGGGGAGGGGGAGGGGGGGGGGGGAATTTTTACCCAAATTTCATGATATAAAAGTTTTGTTCATATTAGCCACATTGCTCAAGGTTTTCTTTACACCTACCATATGAAATTTTTACTGGCCTGAATTATAGAATTATACATGATGACACTTTCAATGTTAGTATGCCTCTCAAAGCTTTTTTATTTAACTTGCCCTTAGGTGAAAAGCTGAAAGAAATCCCTCCCCCCTCCCTCCCACTTGGACAAAAATTACATTCTTGCTCTATGATGCTAACTAGACTAGACCATTCTTGCAGGGGCTAGACCTTTTCACCGCCTCAATAGCATGGCCAGACCCTTTAATTGCATAGCATAGTGTTTTAAGGTTGATGTCTTGCCCACCATTGTGTAAAAGAGAACAATTCTTTGTTGGATAATTGAACATACAGAGTTTTTGTGAGTTTCACATTTTTTTTATGCCTAATTGCAGTACTGTAGAACCTCCCTCATGGTACCTCTAAGATCCAGCCACCTCCCTCTACTGGGCAGCTGTTAAATTACCTTGGTAGAGTAAAGTATAAAACCACTGAAGAATTGCTGGAACTCAGTCCTTACAGCCTAAATTATTCGTTAGAGCCTTAGCAATAACTAATCTTATGTGAGTATTATAATTTATTATGTATACTGAATCCTGTTGCCACATAGGAAACACACATTAAATTTAAGAGGATGTAGGGCATTGCTTTCCTATATCACCAGTGTTTGATCATTATCACATTAGATTATCACGTCCCCCCAGGTTATATAAGTGTTTATTACACAAGAAACTTGCTACTATGGTATTCAAGCTGACCAGTACATAATAAATTTATTTTTCATTGGATACTGCAGAATATCACTCGTCTGATTGGCCATATTATTTACGCTCATGCCTGCAGCACTCATGTAAATACTATAAGCCAGCAGACTCATGATATTCTCCTGCATCAAATGGATAATAAATACAAATGTATCTCTAGTTAAGGGCACCCCCCAAAACCAAGGTGCCAGGATATAAGAGGTTCTATTGTATTACCTTTTATTGCAGCTTGTGCATTCAGATTCAGGTATGAGCGAAGCAGGGAATATGTTGCCACCCAGTTTTGCCACTGTTGCAACCACATTGGAGGTTAGTACCAGTGATGACACATACAAAGTTGCTATCAATTCCTCAAGATCATGCAACTATTTTCAGTTAGGAGGCTACACACTGGGAATCATTATTTTTTAATATCCCTTCAGTGAGATTGTAATTCTCCATTTAACAGCATAACCTTATTGAATTCCTAGAATGTTTGAGGGTCTTGCAAAAATTTGAAGGCATGGGGTCAATTATAATATTTATACTAATTCAGTCCTTCTCCGCTGAAATAATTAGTAAATTTTCTCGTTCAAACAGCCAATGCTGTTAATTAAAACTTCACCCGAGGTTTCGACTTCTGAAAAAAATTAATCTTGAAATATTTTCTGTAGCTAAACAAAACTATAATTAAAACTAAAATGTAAACGTTCAACCAAAACAACTTTACTGCTAACACCAGTTAGTTTACTATTCTTCATCAACTAGCTACATTATGTAGCTAAAGAGCTATATTCATAACTGAACTGGTGCTGACTTTCACTGGAATTCATGGTTTTGTTAACAGTGGATTAGTACAATGTCAGTAACCCAGGATAATATTGACTTATTCCAATTTAAATGTAAATGCAATTTGATCTCTAATTAAAATGAAAATAAATTTTAGGTTGATGTTTTAGCAGAGTGTATTTTATATGTACCTAATTGTGCTTTATCTTATAATAAATTTATTCAAGGGCAAGAAATTTAATTTGTCATCATAGGGAGGGAAAACATATACTGCAAAGTTATGATCTGTTATACTCAACAGTCTTGTAGGGCCAGACCTATGGGAACTACCCACACAGCCTTTCAGGTTAATATAGTTACACCGCACCAGTTTAGAATAAGTGGCTACCTGGACTTCATGATATCTGGTTAAAAGTAGCTTGGTTCCCAGCTTTAGCTTTCTTGTGACAGTAAAAACAATTTTATTTGACTCAAGTCCAAATGAGCCAATGGAGACAATAATCATGCATCAAATGTACATTAAGCTGACCAGAGCTACTAGCTCCTGTATAAAGGGAAGTTCAAGCTGAACTTTAGCTAGCTACTTGGTAATGTGGGGATTAAATGTACTAAGTAGCTAATGAAGTGTTAGTCATTATGTCTCCAAGCATGAATTGTAACATGTGTGTTGTTGAATTTGAGGGATGAAAAGATAGTTGAACCGAATGCAATTTGCTAGAAAATTGCTTCAAAATGAATTATAAGAGCACACACATTATACTTGTATTGCTTTAAATGTTAACAGTGTGGGTATTTACTGAAGCAGTGATTATTTCTAATTTATGTAGTTGTTAAAGTTCTGTACTAATTTCTCATTTCTACAGCAACAATGTATTAGTAATTAATGCATCGTGATAGCATGTTGAGGTTCTTTTGTTCACCAATGTAAATAACCCTTTCACCCTAATAAAGGGCTTAGCCAACTAAAAAATTTGGAATAATTGATCAGCACTTCACAGTGCCATTAGTTCAGCTTATCTATTGTCACTGGGACAGACAAAATGACTCAAAGTGACAACAATTATACTAACGATAATCATTTTCTAATTGCTAATTGAGTCGTCTCCACCACTCTTTCTGTTTTTATTACACCATCCAGCCCTCTGAAGCTACACCTATTCTCTATCTCCATTTAGCTGTTCACATTCTAACACTCCTTCTCTCTATTTAGTTGTGCACATTTTTACTCACTTCACTGTCAGTCACCACTAGAAGGTCATCCCAAAGGCCGAAATATTACGGTTTAAATAGAGCTTCACAAAACATTTCAAAATCACACCACCTGCACAGCCCTGAACCTAGTGTTCACATATAAGACTTCTAAATTTTAAAATTGAAAGTGTCACAGCGAAATACATGAAATTATTAAAACACTCTTTGCTGCTTCAATGTTCATTCAATGGGAAGAAAATGACACAGAAATATAACAATTTTACTATCGTGAAACCAATAGTTAACGTGCAAAAACAAATGAAACAAAATATGTGATGATGATATCAAACATTCTTTTGCTTAAGAACACAATGTCAGTCAATCCTCTTCTTGGTATCTGGAGTAATATTCTTCTGCATAGCGATAGACGTTACAAATTTCATCTCTTTGACGATACTTATACTTTCGAGAGAAGTACACATATATAAAGAAAGACACGATAGTGACTACTATATTTAATCCATAATATGTGAAGCCACAAGTGGGATGTTTTAGCCTAGTAGCATTGAATGAAAATACAGCTAATATACCTAAACCTTGAAATAGTCCTCGTACTGCAAAAGAAACACCAATGAGTAGCCCATTCATGGAGGGAGGACTCTGGGCACTGATAAGCTCAAACTGTCCTATATTTAACAACAGAAATGAAATTCCTGACAAAACTGGAGGAATTATGTTAAAGAAAGACTTGAAGCTAACAGTGCCAATTCCTGGCCATGAGTAGGCACAACTTTCAAATCCATTACTGTCAACTTTCAAAAGTATGCCGATAAGTAACATTAAAAGTGATGCCAGCAAAAAAAGAATTCCCAAACCCATTTTTTTAAACATATTAAGGGAATGATGACAACACAATGGTTTACATACACACAAATACAGAACCATTAATACCAGACCAACAGCAGAAGATATAACGTTTCCATCTACAATAAAGTGATCACTGTTTTCAAATATATCCTTTGGATTAGAAGCGTAAAATGCAAAATACACCATACCCTGACACATAATTACTTTTTAAATTCCATAAAAAGCCTTTACACCTTCTACTTCATCTGTAGTAAAAGGGCCTCCATATTTGGATTTGGCAAGATCTAGTCCAGTGGGTATCTCGTCTTCACAGTAAGTGAATGCACTACGATTGACAGGAACTTTGTGATGCCTGGCAAAGCGAGTTATTTTATAGACTGTCTTAATAGGGTTATTTCTGGATGGATTTATGAGAAACCACTCCTTATTACGGTGGACTATTAAAGAGCAGAGCGCAAGTAAACTGAATGATAACAATCCGAATATAAGGACCAATGTAATACCAGCCACAGTCCAAGCAGATGGATTGAAAATATTAACGCTGTGTGCTTTTTTTATCATATTCGATGTTAAGTATACTATTGGATAAGAATTTATAATCCATACATACCAATAGATATACAGTATTTTATGATCAGCTGGTGAGTCGTAGAGCTGCTCCATACCAAATTGAATTACGATAGCATAGAACCCAATATATGGGAGAATACTGACCACAATAGAGATAACCACTAGTACTGATATTATACCTTCGACAACACGGCTGGAAGACAAGGATTTGACAATTACAAAAATAAATAAGAGTAAAAATATTACACTTAGTGAGTATATTAGTATTTCAATTGTTTTTGAGAATGTTTTATACCTGCCAATCACATTGTCAACCAAATATCCCGCCAATGGATAAACTAAATATACAATGATTACCTCGAAATAACTCAACCATGTTTTCTGAAAGATATAGACAATTAGACTGGTCACTAATCCTCTCACAGTTTGCAGGAACAGGAAACATAACAGAGTGATTAAAGCTGCTTTAGAAGTAATACAAATATTTTGAATCTTACATCTTTTCTGCCACCTGTTCCAGTAGCTTCTGCACACTTGACTAGGAGGAGTTAAAATGTTTTTCGAGTCTTTCATTTTTCCAAAAATTTTAAAATTCACATTTTTTTCTTCCATTATCTCTAGAAGTTTAGAAACTTGATTTTCCAGTAAATTGCTACTATAGCTATAGAGCTGAGAGAGAGGCAATGCTAGATATGCATACCTTCTTGCTTGGATGATTAAAAAAATTCCCCCTACTACAAAGTATTGTATTTGGTTAACCAACTGATAAGCATTACCATAAGAAGTAGTACAATCACAAGTTGTAATGACTAAAGCCATCTGCTAAAATTGATAACTGCTTGCTAGACAATTTGGCTCCCCTTGTGTAACCTGACACCCCATATATAATGGTCCTAAAAATTACCCTTGTATTATAGAACTCCCTGCAGAATAAAGCATTGTAGATAGAAAAGTGAAAAAAAAGAAAAAAAAAAAAAACAAAAAAACCACCCCCAAAAACCCCGCCCCCCGGCGTCTCCCTGCTCGGTGTGTTCTTCCTTGCGTGCGGGTTGGTGGGCGGGAGGGCTTGGCTGGGGGGGGAGGGGCAGGGGGGGTGCATTTTTTACCCCCATTTTCCTGCTCTCCAAGTTTTGTTCCTATTCGCCCCTTGCTCCAAGGTTTTTCTTTACACCTAGCCCCCCATATTGAAATTTTTACTGGCCTGAATTATAGAATTATACATGATGAACAACTTCAATTTAGTATTCCTCTCAAAGCTTTGTTATTTAACTGCCCTAGGTAAACTGAAAGAAATCCCTCCCCCCTCCCTCCGCACTGGACAAAAATTCATTCTGCTCTATGATGCTAACTAACTAGACCATTCTTGCGGGGCTGACCTTTTCGCCGCCTCAATAGCATTGGCCCAGACCCTTTAAATTGCATAGCATAGTGTTTTAAGGTGATGTCTTGCCCACCATTTGTGTAAAAGAGACAATTCTTTTGTTGGATATTGAACATACAGAGTTTTGTTGAGTGTCACATTGTTTTTTATGCCTAATTGCAGTACTGCCGAAACCTCCCGCATGTACCTCTAAGATCCAGCCACTCCCCTAACTGGGCAGCTGGTAAATTACCTTGATAGAGTAAAGTATATAACTAATGAAGAATTGCTGGAACTCAGTCCTTACAGCCTAAATTATTTGTTAGAGCCTTAGCAAAAATGAATCTTGTAATTCTATAGCTACTCATGTAAGTATTGTTGCCACATAGGAACCCCATTAAATTATACAGGATGTAGGGCATTACTTTCCCATATCACCAGTGTTCTGATCATTATCACATTAGATTATCACGTCCCCCCAGGTTATATAAGTGTTTATTACACAAGAAACTTGCTACTATGGTATTCAAGCATGACCAGTACATAATAAATTTATTTTTCATTGGATACTGCAGAATATCACTCGTCTGATTGGCCGTATTTACGCTCATGCCTGCAGCACTCATGTAAATACTATAAGCCAGCAGACTCATGATATTCTCCTGCATCCAATGAATAATAAATACAAATGTATTTTTAGCTAAGGGCACCCCCAAAACCAAGGTGCCAGGATATAAGAGGTTCTATTGTATTACCTTTTATTGCAGCTTGTGCATTCAGATTCAGGTATGAGCGAAGCAGGGAATATGTTGCCACCCAGTTTTGCCACTGTTGCAACCACATTGGAGGTTAGTACCGGTGATAACACATACAAAGTTGCTATCAATTCCTCAAGATCATGCAACTATTTTCAGTTAGGAGGCTACACACTGGGAATCATTATTTTTTAATATCCCTTCAGTGAGATTGTAATTCTCCATTTAACAGCATAACCGTATTAAATTCCTAGAATGTTTGAGGGTCTTGCAAAAATTTGAAGGCATGGGGTCAATTATAATATTTATACTAATTCAGTCCTTCTCCGCTGAAATAATTAGTAAATTTTCTCGTTCAAACAGCCAATGCTGTTAATTAAAACTTCACCCGAGGTTTCGACTTCTCAAAAAAATTAATCTTGAAATATTTTCTGTAGCTAAAAAAAACTATAATTAAAACTAAAATGTAAACGTTCAACCGAAACAACTTTACTGCTAACACCAGTTAGTTTACTATTCTTCATCAACTAGCTACATTATGTAGCTAAAGAGCTATATTCATAACTGAACTGGTGCTGACTTTCACTGGAATTCATGGTTTTGTTAACAGTGGATTAGTACAATGTCAGTAACCCAGGATAATATTGACTTATTCCAATTTAAATGTAAATGCAATTTGATCTCTAATTAAAATGAAAATAAATTTTAGGTTGATGTTTTAGCAGAGTGTATTTTATATGTACCTAATTGTGCTTTATCTTATAATAAATTTATTCAAGGGCAAGAAATTTAATTTGTCATCATAGGGAGGGAAAACATATACTGCAAAGTTATGATCTGTTATACTCAACAGTCTTGTAGGGCCAGACCTATGGGAACTACCCACACAGCCTTTCAGGTTAATATAGTTACACCGCACCAGTTTAGAATAAGTGGCTACCTGGACTTCATGATATCTGGTTAAAAGTAGCTTGGTTCCCAGCTTTAGCTTTCTTGTGACAGTAAAAACAATTTTATTTGACTCAAGTCCACATGAGCACATGGAGACAATAATCATGCATCAAATGTACATTAAGCTGACCAGAGCTACTAGCTCCTGTATAAAGGGAAGTTCAAGCTGAACTTTAGCTAGCTACTTGGTAATGTGGGGATTAAATGTACTAAGTAGCTAATGAAGTGTTAGTCATTATGTCTCCAAGCATGAATTGTAACATGTGTGTTGTTGAATTTGAGGGATGAAAAGATAGTTGAACCGAATGCAATTTGCTAGAAAATTGCTTCAAAATGAATTATAAGAGCACACACATTATACTTGTATTGCTTTAAATGTTAACAGTGTGGGTATTTACTGAAGCAGTGATTATTTCTAATTTATGTAGTTGTTAAAGTTCTGTACTAATTTCTCATTTCTACAGCAACAATGTATTAGTAATTAATGCATCGTGATAGCATGTTGAGGTTCTTTTGTTCACCAATGTAAATAACCCTTTCACCCTAATAAAGGGCTTAGCCAACTAAAAAATTTGGAATAATTGATCAGCACTTCACAGTGCCATTAGTTCAGCTTATCTATTGTCACTGGGACAGACAAAATGACTCAAAGTGACTACAATTATACTAACGATAATCATTTTCTAATTGCTAATTGAGTCGTCTCCACCACTCTTTCTGTTTTTATTACACCATCCAGCCCTCTGAAGCTACACCTATTCTCTATCTCCATTTAGCTGTTCACATTCTAGCACTCCTTCTCTCTATTTAGTTTGCACATTTTTAATCACTTCACCTGTCAGTCCACCACTAGAAGTCATCCCAAAGGCGAAATATTACGGTTTAAATAGAGCTTCACACAACATTTCAAATCACACCACCGGCGTCCAGCCCTGAACCTAGTGTTCACATATAAGACTTTTAAATTTTAAAATTGAAAGTGTCAAAGCGAAATACATGAAATTATTAAACCACTCTTTGCTACTTCAATGTTCATTCAATGGGAAGAAAATGACACAGAAATATAACAATTTTACTATCGTGAAACCAATAGCTAATGTGCAAAAACAAATGAAACAAAATATGTGATGATGATATCAAACAATACAATGTCAGTCAATCCTCTTCTTGGTATCTGGAGTAATATTCTTCTGCATAGCGATAGACGTTACAAATTTCATCTCTTTGACGGTACTTGTACTTTCGAGAGAAGTACACATATATAAAGAAAGACACAATAGTGACTACTATATTTAATCCATAGTATGTCAAGCCACAAGTGGGATGTTCTAGCCTAGTAGCATTGAATATAATTACAGCTAATATACCTAAACCTTGAAATAGTCCTCGTACTGCAAAAGAAAGACCAATGAGTAGCCCATTCATGGAGGGAGGACTCTGGGCACTGATAAGCTCAAACTGTCCTATATTTAACAACAGAATTGAAATTCCTGACAAAACTGGAGGAATTATGTTAAAGAAAGACTTGAAGCTAACAGTGCCAATTCCTGGCCATGAGTAGGTACAACTTTCCAATCCATTACTGTCAACTTTCAAAAGTATGCCGATAAGTAACATTAAAAGTGATGCCAGCAAAAGAAGAATTCCCAAACCCATTTTTTTAAACATATTAAGGGAATGATGACAACACAATGGTTTACATACACACAAATACAGAACCATTAATACCAGACCAACAGCAGAAGATATAACGTTTCCATCTACAATAAAGTGATCACTGTTTTCAAATATATCCTTTGGATTAGAAGCGTAAAATGCAAAATACACCATACCCTGACACATAATTACTTTTAAAATTCCATAAAAAGCCTTTACACCTTCTACTTCATCTGTAGTAAAAGGGCCTCCATATTTGGATTTGGCAAGATCTAGTCCAGTGGGTATCTCGTCTTCACAGTAAGTGAATGCACTACGATTGACAGGAACTTTGTGATGCCTGGCAAAGCGAGTTATTTATAGACTGTCTTAATAGGGTTATTTCTGGATGGATTTATGAGAAACCACTCCTTATTACGGTGGACTATTAAAGAGCAGAGAGCAAGTAAACTGAATGATAACAATCCGAATATAAAACCAATGTAATACCAGCCACAGTCCAAGGAGATGGATTGAAAATATTAACGCTGTGTGCTTTTTTTATCATATTCGATGTTAAGTATACTATTGGATAAGAATTTATAATCCATACATACCAATAGATATACAGTATTTTATGATCAGCTGGTGAGTCGTAGAGCTGCTCCATACCAAATTGAATTACGTTAGCATAGAACCCAATATATGGGAGAATACTGACCACAATAGAGATAACCATTAGTACTGATATTATATCTTCTACAACACGGCTGGAAGACAAGGATTTGACAATTACAAAAATAAATAAGAGTAAAAATATTACATTAGTGAGTATATTAGTATTTCAATTGTTTTTGAGAATGTTTTATACCTGCCAATCACATTGTCAGCCAAATATCCCGCCAATGGATAAACTAAATATACAATGATTACCTCGAAATAACTCAACCATGTTTTCTGAAAGATATAGACAATTAGACTGGTCACTAATCCTTTCACAGTTTGCAGGAACAGGAAACATAACAGAGTGATTAAAGCTGCTTTAGAAGTAACACAAATATTTTGAATCTTACATCTTTTCTGCCACCTGTTCCAGTAGCTTCTGCACACTTGACTAGGAGGAGTTAAAATGTTTTTCGAGTCTTTCATTTTTCCAAAAATTTTAAAATTCACATTTTTTTCTTCCATTATCTCTAGAAGTTTAGAAACTTGATTTTCCAGTAAATTGCTACTATAGCTATAGAGCTGAGAGAGAGGCAATGCTAGATATGCATACCTTCTTGCTTGGATGATTAAAAAAATTCCCCCTACTACAAAGGTATTGTATTTGGTTAACCAACTGATAAGCATTACCATAAGAAGTAGTACAATCACAAGTTGTAATGACTAAAGCCATCTGCTAAAATTGATAACTGCTTGCTAGACAATTTGGCTCCCCTTGTGTAACCTGACACCCCATATATAATGGTCCTAAAAATTACCCTTGTATTATAGAACTCCCTGCAGAATAAAGCATTGTAGATAGAGTATTGAGAAGAGGGTGGATTCCTTGAGTGAGGGTGGTGGGAGGGAGGGCTGGGCTGGGGGGGAGGGGAGGGGGGGGGATTTTTTACCCAAATTTCATGATATAAAAGTTTTGTTCTATTAGCCACATTGCTCAAGGTTTTCTTTACACCTACCATATAAAATTTTTACTGGCCTGAATTATAGAATTATACATAATGACACTTTCAATGTTAGTATGCTCTCAAAGCTTTTTTATTTAACTTGCCCTTAGGTGAAAAGCTGAAAGAAATCCCTCCCCCCTCCCTCCCACTTGGACAAAAATTACATTCTTGCTCTATGATGCTAACTAGACTAGACCATTCTTGCAGGGGCTAGACCTTTTCACCGCCTCAATAGCATGGCCAGACCCTTTAATTGCATAGCATAGTGTTTTAAGGTTGATGTCTTGCCCACCATTGTGTAAAAGAGAATAATTCTTTGTTGGATAATTGAACATACAGAGTTTTTGTGAGTTTCTCATTTTTTTATGCCTAATTGCATTACTGTAGAACCTCCCTCATGGTACCTCTAAGATCCAGCCACCTCCCTCTACTGGGCAGCTGTTAAATTACCTTTGTAGAGTAAAGTATATAACCACTGAAGAATTGCTGGAACTCAGTCCTTACAGCCTAAATTATTCGTTAGAGCCTTAGCAAAAACAAATCTTGTAATTCTATAGCTACTCATGTAAGTATTTTAATTTATTATGTATACTGAAGAATGGGGCCCAATACCTGTTGCCACATAGGAAACACATTAAATTAAACTGGATATAGGGCATTACTTTCCCATATCACCAGTGTTCTGATCATTATCACATTAGATTATCACGTCCCCCCAGGTTATATAAGTGTTTATTACACAAGAAACTTTGCTACTATGGTATTCAAGCATGACCAGTACATAATAAATTTATTTTTCATTGGATACCACAGAATATCACTCGTCTGATTGGCCGTATTTACGCTCATGCCTGCTGCACTCATGTAAATACTATAAGCCAGCAGACTCATGATATTCTCCTGCATCAAATGAATAATAAATACAAATGTATTTTTAGTTAAGGGCACCCCCCAAAACCAAGGTGCCAGGATATAAGAGGTTCTATTGTATTACCTTTTATTGCAGCTATTGCATTCAGATTCAGGTATGAGCGAAGCAGGGAATATGTTGCCACCCAGTTTTGCCACTGTTGCAACCACATTGGAGGTTAGTACCGGTGATAACACATACAAAGTTGCGATCAATTCCTCAAGATCATGCAACTATTTTCAGTTGGGAGGCTACACTGGGAATCATTATTTCTTAATTGTAATTCTCCATTTGATAGCATAACCTTATTGAATTCCTAGAATTTGAGAGTCTTGCAAAAAGCCAATTATAATATTTATACTAATTCAGTCATTCTCTGCTGAAATAATTATAATAGTAGTAAATTTTTCTCGTTCTAACAGCCAATACTGTTAATTCAAACTTAACCCCGAAAGAGGACTTGGCAAGAAGTCGAAACGTCGTCGGGTTAAGCTGTAATTACAATGTTGGCTGTTAGAACGAGAAAAAATTTGCTATTATTATAATATTTCTACTGTCATGGTTTATTCCACATAATTAACAATATTATATATATTCTAATCTGTTTAGCTTTTTATTTATCCCAAAATACAAAAAAAAATATGATTACATGCCTAGACAACACACTTTATCATAAGCATAAAACTCAAATAGTTCTAAGAATGTTGTTATTTATTGGCTTGGAGTATTCTGTATAGCCTCTGCCCACTTGGCCAAAATTTAGACTGAGAAACCCCACTGATGTTGTATATTTATAATGAATCCATTATGTGATAATGGCCTATCACACAAACTTAAAGAAAGGTGTCCTTTAGCTCAATAGACAACCACATAAGGAATATGATGTAATGTAATTAAAATTGAAAAGTCCATATTTACAAGGAATTCAAATCAGTTTTGCATCAGACTGGTGGTCTATGGGAGTTATCCTCTATGATATATTCACAAGAATGGCTTCATCTCTCTGCTGTTGTTTAGAATAGCATGTACATCATACATCATATATTTCTCAGAGTAACAAAGTAGAGTTCTGCAACAAACTGGGTTTCATGAACTTTGTACCTGCACCTCCACTGAAAATTTGAGGTATATAAGGCCTGATAAATTTAACCTGCTATTTACAAATTAGATAGTTCATTGACAATATTAACCACGCCCGATTTAATAGCAGCGTTACTATACACTAGCTAGCTATTAAAAAGACAAAAAAAAAGTAATTAACTTGACGTAGATCAATATGAATATGTCGTGCAACGAAACGTTAGACGTTAATGCCGTCTTCACAAGAGAAGCTAAATAATAGTTAGGCGCTCACAGCGCCTAACTAATTTAGAACCTAGCAACAGTTCCTAACACCACAATTGGAGGGACTCTACATATAGAAGCCCTGCCCTGAAGGCGGGGGCACTACATATAGAATCCCTCCCTGAAGGACTATCGCAACTATCGCAGTCAGCAAAAAAACATTATTTGCTTACGTGAGTACGGCGTGACAATAGGGGCGTTACGAGCATTCGCTTACCGTCATAGCTACGGCCTAAATATAAACGGCTGCCATCTTCGAGATCCTCTATTTGTTGGGTAACAGAATGACTGATTGACTGAGGGAGCACTGTAACCCTCTCCCGCATGCGCGCTGAGAGTTAATATAGCGCACAGATGTAGCGCGCTCACAGGAGCTTTAGCCGTTTATACATCTATGAGAGACCAAATTTTTCAGGACTTAATCGGATAATGAAAAAGAAAGGAGTGATTATTAAAATTCTTAGCAACAGATGGGACAGAAGATGCAGAATTCAAAACATTTGTATCACTTCTAAAGCAGCTTTAATTACCCTATTTAGTCTCCAGTTTCTTCACACTCTATATGGATTAGTGATAAATCCCATTATCTATATCCTACAGAAAACATGGTTGAGTTATTTTCCTTTATTATATGCTGTTAATGCAGCCACATTTTTGTTTTATCCTTTGGCTGGTTACTTCGCTGACAATGTGATTGGCAGGTATAAAACTATCACAAGAAGCCTGGAGGTGTTTATAATATCTATATCTATGGCAGTATTGCTGGTGGTTATAGTTATTACTGTTTACTATCTGTCCACTAACAAAATTGCTAACATTATCATTATTGGGATAACAGTACTACTATTGATATGTATATTCCTTAGTGCTGTCAGTGCCATTGGGTTCATGGCTAACATTATTCAATTTGGTATGGAGCAGCTCTATGACTCACCTGCTGATCATCAAAGATTATACATATACTGGTATGTATGAATAAAAAATTCTTATACCTTATCAACATACGTGCCATGGAATGTGTTGAAAAATGCACATAGCTTTAGTTTTGTCAATCCTTCTTCTAAGGAAGTGGCTGCTGCTACATTTGTCCTTACATTAGGACTGTTATCATTCTGTTTACTTGCTCTCTGCTCTTTAGTAGTCCACTGTAAGAAGGAATGGTTTCTCATAAATCCATCCAGAAATAACCCTATTAAGACAGTCTATAGAATAACTCGCTTTGCCAGGCATCACAAAGTTCCTGTCAATCGTAGTGCATTCACTTACTGTGAAGACGAGATACCCACTGGACTAGATCTTGCCAAATCCAAATATGGAGGCCCTTTTACTACAGATGAAGTAGAAGGTGTAAAGGCTTTTTATGGAATTTTAAAAATAATTATGTGTCAGGGTATGGTGTATTTTGCATTTTACGCATCTAATCCAAATGATATATTTGAAAACAATGATCACTTTGTTGTTGATGGCACTGTTATATCTTCCGCAATTGGTCTGATATTTGTGCCTCTGCATTTGTGCGTGTACAAATTGTGGTGTTGTCCATATTCTCTTAATATGCTTAAAAAGATAGGTTTGGGAATTCTTCTTTTGCTGGCATCACTTTTAATGTTATTTATTGACATACTCCTGAAAGTTGACAGTAATGACGGATCGGAAGGTTGTGCCAATTCATGGCGAGGTGTTGACACAGTAAGCTTCAGTTCTATTGCACATAATTCCTCCAGTATTGTCAGGAATTTCAATGCTGTTGTTAAATATAGGACTGTTTGAGCTTATCAGTGCCCAGAGTCCTCCCTCTATGAATGGGCTACTGATTGGACTGTCTTTTACAATACATGGAATATTTCAAGGCTTCAGTGTAGTAACCATAATTTAATTCAACGCTTCTGGGCTAAAATATCCCAGCTGTGGCTTGACATACTATGGATTAAATATACTTGTCACTATTGTGTCTTCTTTATATATGTGTACTTTTCTCGAAAGTACAAGTATCGTCAAAGAGATGAAATTTGTAACGTCTATCGCTTTGCAGAAGAATATTACTCAAGACATCAAGAAGATTGACTGACATTGTATTCTAAACCAAAATATGTTGTAATCATTATGACATACAGTACTGTGTCATATGTATTTTAGCATTTTTACGTAGTTATAATTATTTGTTGTGTCATTTTCACTCCATTAAGTATTAAGTGAGGGTCTAAATTAAAGTAATTAGAACTTTGAGACAGAAGACGATGCTCAAATAGTTTCAGAGTTAACATGTCTCACTTGGACACCATCAACATTCAATTTCAAGACTATTAAAGTGTTGGGTTTGGCTCAGCATAGAACCCACAATTTAGGAGCTTTTAAAACAAGTATATAATTGACAAACACAAAGTGACTAATGCATTGCAGAAAGTCCTTTATCCTCTATATTATACACAATTGAACATAAAGAAAGACCTATAAATTTCTGCACACACACATCTTTTACTTTAGCTTGCTAGTGAAATTTACAATGAAAAAGAGTACGTATAGCTAACCAGTATCTCACAACTACAGAATTGTAAGATTGGTGAGGATTCCAAATTAGCAAGAGTGTGATCAGCATTGAATAGTGTTTGTAACCTTGATGGTATTGGACAAAGTGACTATGGCTCGGTAAAGTGACCTCTGCCTAAAATGACACAAACAACACAATTTATAAAACCACAGCATACTGAGATTTTTTGTTGTAATTGTTGTTGATTTTTAATTCCAACAATAAATATTTTCATCTTTGAGTACCATTTAATATCTGCGGCATTTTAATTCTTAAGATCATAGCTATATCAGGTGAGCTGACCAATCAGATTAGTTTGAACTTGATCAGAAAACAATCACTTGAGAGACTACCACATCTCTACATAATAGCCTAGCACGGGTAACACTCAGGTAACCTCCTATTCGGGATTAACAGGATAGGTAACACACGGAAATAGCACTAGACAGAGTGTCTGTGCTAGCTACGTACTTCAATTGCATTGCAGTTCTACTAGAAAATGGTTCCAATGAAGTCAGCGAGGGAACAAGGGGGCTAGCTTTGATATAGCTATTTAATATATGTATTTATAGCCCGTTACCCGAGCGACCGTGCTTGTCGTTAAGAACTATAAATCTGATACAGTCTGGTATGCCCGTAAGGAAATGTATTAGCGGGGAAAAGTCTGATATAGTTCTTAGCAACCATAATTATGGTAGAAGGCAGATTAAAGCAAAATGGAATAATGAAGAGTTTGGGTACTTTAATACAATTACTAAGATAGCTAACGCTATACTTTGCTCGTTGTTTATGTTCTGGCTATAAAATAGTTATAAACCAAAATCATTAGGTTTGTATTTCGATTTATAAATCCTCGCCACTCGGGCTGCGCCCTCGTGTCTCGGAGTTTATAAATCGCATACAAACTTCAATTTTGGTTTATAACTATAACATATTACCTGCTCTGCAGTAGCCGAGTTATTACTTCTTCTTCGAGCCCAGTCTTTTTGTTTTTTGTTGTTGTTGTTTTTGTCTCCTCGCCAGTTTCTTCAGATTGGATATTAACCACCCTAGCTATTTTCTTTTAACAAATACCACACAATAAGATGATTGCTAAGAAAGTTCGTAGTTACATAGATTAGTCTCGCGGGCCAGACCCTCATGCCCAGTGAAGCGGTGGTAAAAGGTCTGGCAAGCGAAACTAATATTAGATATATTATTAGTGCCTCTGCATTTGTGTGTAAACACTTATTTAAAAATAGGTTTGGGATTTCATTTTTTGCTGGCATCACATTTAATGTTATATGTTTATTGGCATAGCTACTTTTGAAATGCTTATTCAAAGTGTTAAAGTGTAATAGCTCTAATTGTATTCCACGCTGCTACTAGACTAAGATATTCTAGTTGTAGACTTGCATACTATGGATTAAATATAGCATTCACTCTAATGGCTCTCTTTTTACATTTAGCTAGTTTTCATAAAAGTACAAATGTCATCAATGAAATGAAATGCGTCAGGGCTATCTCTATGCAGAAGAGTATTACTATAGAGCTAGTCTTCAAGAAGAGAATTGTGACTAAAATATATAATTACATACAAAAGATGTTTGTGATCATAATGACATACATTTGGTATTTAGTCTTGTGTAGTTATTTAGCTATAGCTACTAAAGTAAAATTTTCATGTATGCAGAAAAAGTTGATATGGTCAAACTGTACTCATTACTTTGCACTAGAAAAGTCTTGATAGTGGCTCTCATAGTAATGTAAAAAAATTCCAATCGTTTAGTCAGCTCCAAGAATAGCTTTCTTTATAGTTCAAGGCGCAGAAGTCGTCAAATGTTTGACAACACAGTCAACCCTTTACCTACCGCTACGCCAGACTACGTGGGCAGCAGAGGGTCTTCCCCAAAGCCGCAGGAGTACAGCGACCGATGCCAAGTGATCCCCAGTTGCTTCTTGATTAGCCTTATTTATTGCAGCGCCGACCCTAAATTAATGGAACATAATATTGTGCCTACCGGTTTGGAGCCCGAGAGTGAGGATGTGAATGATGTAAAGAAAGTGCAGAGCTATTATATGAAGAATTTCAGGCTTACTAGCTTTGGACTTTGCCTTTGATAAAGGGAGTCTATCTTACAGTCAGTGGTAAGTGAACAGATTTTCCAGCCCTAACAACTCTCATAGTTTACCTTAATTAAGTCTCAAGGTTTTTTTAAGCAATTCTCGAGGTCTCAACTTATAGCTGACAAAAATCAAGCTTTTCTGTAATTAACCCACAAACTGCTGTCAGTAGGTTGTCCTCAGATAAGCTTAAGTCCTTCCACTCTAAGAATTTAGTAGAAGGTGGCACTGTGGAATTCGGAATTGGTAACAAAGAAGGAGTGAGTAAATACACTGTCTACTCAGACAGGGGAGTTGCGGATTCTGTATCAAATAGAAAACTTTTGGATGATGTGAGAAACTTAGCCAAATTGACTTGGAATTCAAGACAACATCATTGCACAGAGAGAAGCTAAGATTCCCGGCAAGATAAAGTTTATACTATTGGCAAACAAAAAAGACAACAACACTTGTTTGCAAACAGCAAACACTTTCAGTTTTCTATTGTTTATTTTTATTGATTTTTAGAAAATTGGTGGTAGCCATGGAGAAGTTAGCTCATCAGGTACCTACCACAAATGAATTAGGCTAACAGGACACAAGTTACATATAAAAAAACTGGACACAAATTTTGAAATGTGCTTACTAGAATCACCAGCTTAATAACTAAGCTAGACTTGAAAGTTTGGAGTCTTTTCTAGCTGAGCTCACACATCATCAGTCATAAAAAGAATTATTGGTAGTGAGTATTATTTATTCAATAGTGATGTTGTGGATTTTGATTTCTAAAACCATAATTGTGAAATCCTGGAAGTTCATTGCTTAGTATTTCCAGCATACCAAAGATTGATTATGTTTTGTCTGCATTGCACCTTAAGAGGTGCACCAGATAAATTTTTTGAAGATGAAGGAGAAATATCTGTAGAAAATGGACTTTTATCAAATGGTGAGGATGAAGTTGACGGCACAACATTCAAGAGAGAGCCATTTCTGGACGCTGAACGACTCATACTGTCAGGTGAGCAAAGAATTGTCTAAAGTATCATTATTCTGGTTACATTATTTGTAATCAGTGACTAATTCTCATAGGTGCAAGCAATGACGAAATCATTTATCATTTGAATTAAACTGTTCCAAATCTTTATTTTAAACTAGCTTCAGTTTTGATTATTTTGATAGCTGAACATTTCAATATTATAGTCATGCTATGTGTTCATAAATACTTTTTAAAAACACTATTGGCTGTCTTTCTTGTGCTCTAGTGAATTGTGAACTTCAGTTTAGTTATTTGATATGTAGACAATAATCTGCTCATGCCATAGAAAGCTACTTCAAGTGCTTCAATATAGTCCAGCTGCTTATAATATGTGAAAGAATTGTGCCTTTAATGATTAAAGCATGAAAATTGATACAGTATTAGAATACACACTAGTTAGGTTTTTGGCTATATGGACATTTCAGATTCACCCTGTAATAAAAATTTCACCTCATTTTCAAAATGGCCGCCATTTTTTTACATACTGCTGTGGTTATGCTATTTAGTTGTGCATTTTTACTCACTTCACTGTCAGTCATCACTAGAAGGTCATCCCAAAGGCCGAAATATTACGGTTTAAATAGAGTTTCACAAAACATTTCCAAATCACACCACCTGCACAACCCTGAACCTAGTGTTCACATATAAGACTTTTTAATTTTAAAATTGAAAGTATCAAAGCAAAATACAGGAAATTATTAAAACACTCTTTGCTGCTTCAGTGTTCATTCAATGGGAAGAAAATGACACAGAAATATAACAATTTTACTATCGTGAAACCAATGGCTAACATGCAAAAACAAATGAAACAAAATATGTGATGATGATATCAAACATTTTTTTGCTTAACACAATGTCAGTCAATCCTCTTCTTGGTATCTGGAGTAATATTCTCCTGCATAGCGATAAACGTTACAAATTTCATCTCTTTGACGGTACTTATACTTTCGAGAGAAGTACACATATATAAAGAAAGACACAATAGTGACTACTATATTTAATCCATAATATGTGAAGCCACAAGTGGGATGTTTTAGCCTAGTAGCATTGAATATAATTACAGCTAATATACCTAAACCTTGAAATAGTCCTCGTACTGCAAAAGAAACACCAATGAGTAGCCCATTCATGGAGGGAGGACTCTGGGCACTGATAAGCTCAAACTGTCCTATACTTAACAACAGAATTGAAATTCCTGACAAAACTGGAGGAATTATGTTAAAGAAAGACTTGAAGCTAACAGTGCCAATTCCTGGCCATGAGTAGGTACAACTTTCAAATCCATTACTGTCAACTTTCAAAAGTATGCCGATAAGTAACATTAAAAGTGATGCCAGCAAAAGAAGAATTCCCAAACCCATTTTTTTAAACATATTAAGGGAATGATGACAACACAATGGTTTACATACACACAAATACAGAACCATTAATACCAGACCAACAGCAGAAGATATAACGTTTCCATCTACAATAAAGTGATTACTGTTTTCAAATATATCCTTTGGATTAGAAGCGTAAATTGCAAAATACACCATACCCTGACACATAATTACTTTTAAAATTCCATAAAAAGCCTTTACACCTTCTACTTCATCTGTAGTAAAAGGGCCTCCATATTTGGATTTGGCAAGATCTAGTCCAGTGGGTATCTCGTCTTCACAGTAAGTGAATGCACTACGATTGACAGGAACTTTGTGATGCCTGGCAAAGCGAGTTATTCTATAGACTGTCTTAATAGGGTTATTTCTGGATGGATTTATGAGAAACCACTCCTTATTATGGTGGACTATTAAAGAGCAGAGAGCAAGTAAACTGAATGATAACAATCCAAATATAAGGACCAATGTAATACCAGCCACAGTCCAAGGAGATGGATTGAAAATATTAACGCTGTGTGCTTTTTTTATCATATTCAATAGTAAGTATACTATTGGATAAGAATTTATAATCCATACATACCAATAGTATACAGTATTTTATGATCAGCTGGTGAGTCGTAGAGCTGCTCCATACCAAATTGAATTACGTTAGCATAGAACCCAATATATAGGAGAATACTGACCACAATTGAGATAACCATTAGTACTGATATTGTACCTTCGACAACACGGCTGGAAGACAAGGATTTGACAATTACAAAAATAAATAAGAGTAAAATAATTACACTTAGTGAGTATATTAGTATTTCAATTGTTTTTGAGAATGTTTTATACCTGCCAATCACATTGTCAGCCAAATATCCCGCCAATGGATAAACTAAATATACAATGGTTGCCTCACCATAAGGGAAATAACTCAACCATGTTTTCTGAAAGATATAGACAATTAGACGCATCCCTAATCCTGTCACAGTTTGCAGGAACAGGAGACATAACAGAGTGATTAAAGCTGCTTTAGAAGTAATACAAATATTTTGAATCTTACATCTTGTCTGCCACCTGTTCCACCAGTAGCTTTTGCACACTTGACTAGGAGGAGTAGAAATGTTTTTCGAGTCTTTCATTTTTCCAAAAATTTTAAAATTCACATTTTTTTCTTCCATTATCTCTAGAAGTTTAGAAACTTGATTTTCCAGTAAATTGCTACTGTAGCTATAGAGCTGAGAGAGAGGCAATGCTAGATATGCTTACCTTCTTGCTTGGATGATTAAAAAAATTCCCCCTACTACAAGGTATTGTATTTGGTTAGCATTACCAAAAGAAGTAGTACAATAGTACACAAGTTGTAATGACTAAAGCCATCTGCTAAAATTGATAACTGCTTGCTAGACAATTTGGCTCCCCTTGTGTAACCTGACACCCCATATATAATGGTCCTAAAAATTACCCTTGTATTATAGAACTCCCTGCAGAATAAAGCATTGTAGATAGAGTATAAATGAGAGAGGGTGGATTCCTTGAGTGAGGGTGGTTGGAGGGAGGGCTGGGCTGGGGGGGGGGGGGGGGGGGGGGGGGGGGGGGGGGGGGGGGGGTAAGGGGGTGTTTGCCCTCATTTGTAAAAAAGAAAAAATTCTTTGTTGGATAATTGAACATACAGAGTTTTTGTAAGTTTCACATTTTTTTATGCCTAATTGCAGTTAAATTACCTTGATAGAGTAAAGTATATAACTAATGAAGAATTGCTGGAACTCAGTCCTTACAGCCTAAATTATTTGTTAGAGCCTTAGCAAAAATGAATCTTGTAATTCTATAGCTACTCATGTAAGTATTGTTGCCACATAGGAACCCCATTAAATTATACAGGATGTAGGGCATTACTTTCCCATATCACCAGTGTTCTGATCATTATCACATTAGATTATCACGTCCCCCCAGGTTATATAAGTGTTTATTACACAAGAAACTTGCTACTATGGTATTCAAGCATGACCAGTACATAATAAATTTATTTTTCATTGGATACTGCAGAATATCACTCGTCTGATTGGCCGTATTTACGCTCATGCCTGCAGCACTCATGTAAATACTATAAGCCAGCAGACTCATGATATTCTCCTGCATCAAATGAATAATAAATACAAATGTATTTTTAGCTAAGGGCACCCCCAAAACCAAGGTGCCAGGATATAAGAGGTTCTATTGTATTACCTTTTATTGCAGCTTGTGCATTCAGATTCAGGTATGAGCGAAGCAGGGAATATGTTGCCACCCAGTTTTGCCACTGTTGCAACCACATTGGAGGTTAGTACCAGTGATGACACATACAAAGTTGCTATCAATTCCTCAAGATCATGCAACTATTTTCAGTTAGGAGGCTACACACTGGGAATCATTATTTTTTAATATCCCTTCAGTGAGATTGTAATTCTCCATTTAACAGCATAACCGTATTAAATTCCTAGAATGTTTGAGGGTCTTGCAAAAATTTGAAGGCATGGGGTCAATTATAATATTTATACTAATTCAGTCCTTCTCCGCTGAAATAATTAGTAAATTTTCTCGTTCAAACAGCCAATGCTGTTAATTAAAACTTCACCCGAGGTTTCGACTTCTGAAAAAAATTAATCTTGAAATATTTTCTGTAGCTAAAAAAAACTATAATTAAAACTAAAATGTAAACGTTCAACCAAAACAACTTTACTGCTAACACCAGTTAGTTTACTATTCTTCATCAACTAGCTACATTATGTAGCTAAAGAGCTATATTCATAACTGAACTGGTGCTGACTTTCACTGGAATTCATGGTTTTGTTAACAGTGGATTAGTACAATGTCAGTAACCCAGGATAATATTGACTTATTCCAATTTAAATGTAAATGCAATTTGATCTCTAATTAAAATGAAAATAAATTTTAGGTTGATGTTTTAGCAGAGTGTATTTTATATGTACCTAATTGTGCTTTATCTTATAATAAATTTATTCAAGGGCAAGAAATTTAATTTGTCATCATAGGGAGGGAAAACATATACTGCAAAGTTATGATCTGTTATACTCAACAGTCTTGTAGGGCCAGACCTATGGGAACTACCCACACAGCCTTTCAGGTTAATATAGTTACACCGCACCAGTTTAGAATAAGTGGCTACCTGGACTTCATGATATCTGGTTAAAAGTAGCTTGGTTCCCAGCTTTAGCTTTCTTGTGACAGTAAAAACAATTTTATTTGACTCAAGTCCACATGAGCCAATGGAGACAATAATCATGCATCAAATGTACATTAAGCTGACCAGAGCTACTAGCTCCTGTATAAAGGGAAGTTCAAGCTGAACTTTAGCTAGCTACTTGGTAATGTGGGGATTAAATGTACTAAGTAGCTAATGAAGTGTTAGTCATTATGTCTCCAAGCATGAATTGTAACATGTGTGTTGTTGAATTTGAGGGATGAAAAGATAGTTGAACCGAATGCAATTTGCTAGAAAATTGCTTCAAAATGAATTATAAGAGCACACACATTATACTTGTATTGCTTTAAATGTTAACAGTGTGGGTATTTACTGAAACAGTGATTATTTCTAATTTATGTAGTTGTTAAAGTTCTGTACTAATTTCTCATTTCTACAGCAACAATGTATTAGTAATTAATGCATCGTGATAGCATGTTGAGGTTCTTTTGTTCACCAATGTAAATAACCCTTTCACCCTAATAAAGGGCTTAGCCAACTAAAAAATTTGGAATAATTGATCAGCACTTCACAGTGCCATTAGTTCAGCTTATCTATTGTCACTGGGACAGACAAAATGACTCAAAGTGACAACAATTATACTAACGATAATCATTTTCTAATTGCTAATTGAGTCGTCTCCACCACTCTTTCTGTTTTTATTACACCATCCAGCCCTCTGAAGCTACACCTATTCTCTATCTCCATTTAGCTGTTCACATTCTAGCACTCCTTCTCTCTATTTAGTTGTGCACATTTTTACTCACTTCACTGTCAGTCACCACTAGAAGGTCATCCCAAAGGCCGAAATATTACGGTTTAAATAGAGCTTCACAAAACATTTCAAAATCACACCACCTGCACAGCCCTGAACCTAGTGTTCACATATAAGACTTCTAAATTTTAAAATTGAAAGTGTCACAGCGAAATACATGAAATTATTAAAACACTCTTTGCTGCTTCAATGTTCATTCAATGGGAAGAAAATGACACAGAAATATAACAATTTTACTATCGTGAAACCAATAGTTAACGTGCAAAAACAAATGAAACAAAATATGTGATGATGATATCAAACATTCTTTTGCTTAAGAACACAATGTCAGTCAATCCTCTTCTTGGTATCTGGAGTAATATTCTTCTGCATAGCGATAGACGTTACAAATTTCATCTCTTTGACGATACTTATACTTTCGAGAGAAGTACACATATATAAAGAAAGACACGATAGTGACTACTATATTTAATCCATAATATGTCAAGCCACAAGTGGGATGTTTTAGCCTAGTAGCATTGAATGAAAATACAGCTAATATACCTAAACCTTGAAATAGTCCTCGTACTGCAAAAGAAACACCAATGAGTAGCCCATTCATGGAGGGAGGACTCTGGGCACTGATAAGCTCAAACTGTCCTATATTTAACAACAGAAATGAAATTCCTGACAAAACTGGAGGAATTATGTTAAAGAAAGACTTGAAGCTAACAGTGCCAATTCCTGGCCATGAGTAGGCACAACTTTCAAATCCATTACTGTCAACTTTCAAAAGTATGCCGATAAGTAACATTAAAAGTGATGCCAGCAAAAAAAGAATTCCCAAACCCATTTTTTTAAACATATTAAGGGAATGATGACAACACAATGGTTTACATACACACAAATACAGAACCATTAATACCAGACCAACAGCAGAAGATATAACGTTTCCATCTACAATAAAGTGATCACTGTTTTCAAATATATCCTTTGGATTAGAAGCGTAAAATGCAAAATACACCATACCCTGACACATAATTACTTTTAAAATTCCATAAAAAGCCTTTACACCTTCTACTTCATCTGTAGTAAAAGGGCCTCCATATTTGGATTTGGCAAGATCTAGTCCAGTGGGTATCTCGTCTTCACAGTAAGTGAATGCACTACGATTGACAGGAACTTTGTGATGCCTGGCAAAGCGAGTTATTTTATAGACTGTCTTAATAGGGTTATTTCTGGATGGATTTATGAGAAACCACTCCTTATTACGGTGGACTATTAAAGAGCAGAGCGCAAGTAAACTGAATGATAACAATCCGACTATAAGGACCAATGTAATACCAGCCACAGTCCAAGGAGATGGATTGAAAATATTAACGCTGTGTGCTTTTTTTATCATATTCAATGTTAAGTATACTATTGGATAAGAATTTATAATCCATACATACCAATAGATATACAGTATTTTATGATCAGCTGGTGAGTCGTAGAGCTGCTCCATACCAAATTGAATTACGTTAGCATAGAACCCAATATATGCAAGAATACTGACCACAATAGAGATAACCAATAGTACTGATATTGTACCTTCGACAACACGGCTGGAAGACAAGGATTTGACAATTACAAAAATAAATAAGAGTAAAATAATTACACTTAGTGAGTATATTAGTATTTCAATTGTTTTTGAGAATGTTTTATACCTGCCAATCACATTGTCAGCCAAATATCCCGCCAATGGATAAACTAAATATACAATGGTTGCCTCACCATAAGGGAAATAACTCAACCATGTTTTCTGAAAGATATAGACAATTAGACGGATCCCTAATCCTGTCACAGTTTGCAGGAACAGGAGACATAACAGAGTGATTAAAGCTGCTTTAGAAGTAATACAAATATTTTGAATCTTACATCTTTACTGCCACCTGTTCCACCAGTAGCTTTTGCACACTTGACTAGGAGGAGTAGAAATGTTTTTCGAGTCTTTCATTTTTCCAAAAAATTTTTAATTCACATTTTTTTCTTCCATTATCTCTAGAAGTTTAGAAACAGCTTTGGGCTGAAAATGATGCAGTTGCTACAATAGCTATAGAGCTGAGAGAGAGGCACTGCTAGATATGCATACCTTCTTGCATGGATGATTAAAAAAAATTCCCCCTACTACAAGGTATTGTATTTGGTTAACCAACTGATAAGCATTACCATAAGAAGTAGTACAATAGTACACAAGTTGTAATGACTAAAGCCATCTGCTAAAATTTGCTAGACAATTTGGCTCCCCTTGTGTAACCTGACACCCCATATATAATGGTCCTAAAAATTACCCTTGTATTATAGAACTCCCTGCAGAATAAAGCATTGTAGATAGAGTATAAATGAGAGAGGGTGGATTCCTCGAGTGAGGGTGGTGGGAGGGAGGGCGGGGCTGGGGGAGGAGGGGGGGGTCTTTCACTGATATAGAGATTTTGTTCATATTAGCCACATTGCTCAGGGTTTTCTTTATGCCTACCATCCCTCTTCACTGGGGCAGGTGGAAATAGCTAATAAATTAATTTCAACAAAAATGACCTTAAAGATGAAATCTTTTACTGGCCTGAATTATAGAATTACATGATGACACTTTCAATGTTAGTATGCCTCTCAAAATATTAGCTTTTTTATTTAACTTGCCCTTAGGTGAAAAGCTGAAAGAAATCCCTCCCCCCTCCCTCCCACTTGGACAAAAATTACATTCTTGCTCTATGATGCTAACTAGACTAGACCATTCTTGCAGGGGCTAGACCTTTTACCGCCTCAATAGCATGGCCAGACCCTTTAATTGCATAGCATAGTGTTTTAAGGTTGATGTCTTGCCCACCATTGTGTAAAAGAGAACAATTCTTTGTTGGATAATTGAACATACAGAGTTTTTGTGAGTTTCACATTTTTTTTATGCCTAATTGCAGTACTGTAGAACCTCCCTCATGGTACCTCTAAGATCCAGCCACCTCCCTCTACTGGGCAGCTGTTAAATTACCTTGGTAGAGTAAAGTATAAAACCACTGAAGAATTGCTGGAACTCAGTCCTTACAGCCTAAATTATTCGTTAGAGCCTTAGCAAAAACAAATCTTGTAATTCTATAGCTACTCATGTAAGTATTTTAATTTATTATGTATACTGAAGAATGGGGCCCAATACCTGTTGCCACATATAGGAAACACATTAAATAAAACAGGATATAGGGCATTACTTTCCCATATCACCAGTGTTCTGATCATTATCACATTAGATTATCACGTCCCCCCAGGTTATATAAGTGTTTATTACACAAGAAACTTTGCTACTATGGTATTCAAGCATGACCAGTACATAATAAATTTATTTTTCATTGGATACCGCAGAATATCACTCGTCTGATTGGCCGTATTTACGCTCATGCCTGCAGCACTCATGTAAATGCTATAAGCCAGCAGACTCATGATATTCTCCTGCATCAAATGAATAATAAATACAAATGTATTTTTAGCTAAGGGCACCCCCCAAAACCAAGGTGCCAGGATATAAGAGGTTCTATTGTATTACCTTTTATTGCAGCTTGTGCATTCAGATTCAGGTATGAGCGAAGCAGGGAATATGTTGCCACCCAGTTTTGCCACTGTTGCAACCACATTGGAGGTTAGTACCAGTGATGACACATACAAAGTTGCTATCAATTCCTCACGATCATGCAACTATTTTCAGTTAGGAGGCTACACACTGGGAATCATTATTTTTTAATATCCCTTCAGTGAGATTGTAATTCTCCATTTAACAGCATAACCTTATTAAATTCCTAGAATGTTTGAGGGTCTTGCAAAAATTTGAAGGCATGGGGTCAATTATAATATTTATACTAATTCAGTCCTTCTCCGCTGAAATAATTAGTAAATTTTCTCGTTCAAACAGCCAATGCTGTTAATTAAAACTTCACCCGAGGTTTCGACTTCTGAAAAAAATTAATCTTGAAATATTTTCTGTAGCTAAAAAAAACTATAATTAAAACTAAAATGTAAACGTTCAACCAAAACCACTTTACTGCTAACACCAGTTAGTTTACTATTCTTCATCAACTAGCTACATTATGTAGCTAAAGAGCTATATTCATAACTGAACTGGTGCTGACTTTCACTGGAATTCATGGTTTTGTTAACAGTGGATTAGTACAATGTCAGTAACCCAGGATAATATTGACTTATTCCAATTTAAATGTAAATGCAATTTGATCTCTAATTAAAATGAAAATAAATTTTAGGTTGATGTTTTAGCAGAGTGTATTTTATATGTACCTAATTGTGCTTTATCTTATAATAAATTTATTCAAGGGCAAGAAATTTAATTTGTCATCATAGGGAGGGAAAACATATACTGCAAAGTTATGATCTGTTATACTCAACAGTCTTGTAGGGCCAGACCTATGGGAACTACCCACACAGCCTTTCAGGTTAATATAGTTACACCGCACCAGTTTAGAATAAGTGGCTACCTGGACTTCATGATATCTGGTTAAAAGTAGCTTGGTTCCCAGCTTTAGCTTTCTTGTGACAGTAAAAACAATTTTATTTGACTCAAGTCCACATGAGCCAATGGAGACAATAATCATGCATCAAATGTACATTAAGCTGACCAGAGCTACTAGCTCCTGTATAAAGGGAAGTTCAAGCTGAACTTTAGCTAGCTACTTGGTAATGTGGGGATTAAATGTACTAAGTAGCTAATGAAGTGTTAGTCATTATGTCTCCAAGCATGAATTGTAACATGTGTGTTGTTGAATTTGAGGGATGAAAAGATAGTTGAACCGAATGCAATTTGCTAGAAAATTGCTTCAAAATGAATTATAAGAGCACACACATTATACTTGTATTGCTTTAAATGTTAACAGTGTGGGTATTTACTGAAGCAGTGATTATTTCTAATTTATGTAGTTGTTAAAGTTCTGTACTAATTTCTCATTTCTACAGCAACAATGTATTAGTAATTAATGCATCGTGATAGCATGTTGAGGTTCTTTTGTTCACCAATGTAAATAACCCTTTCACCCTAATAAAGGGCTTAGCCAACTAAAAAATTTGGAATAATTGATCAGCACTTCACAGTGCCATTAGTTCAGCTTATCTATTGTCACTGGGACAGACAAAATGACTCAAAGTGACAACAATTATACTAACGATAATCATTTTCTAATTGCTAATTGAGTCGTCTCCACCACTCTTTCTGTTTTTATTACACCATCCAGCCCTCTGAAGCTACACCTATTCTCTATCTCCATTTAGCTGTTCACATTCTAGCACTCCTTCTCTCTATTTAGTTGTGCACATTTTTACTCACTTCACTGTCAGTCACCACTAGAAGGTCATCCCAAAGGCCGAAATATTACGGTTTAAATAGAGCTTCACAAAACATTTCAAAATCACACCACCTGCACAGCCCTGAACCTAGTGTTCACATATAAGACTTCTAAATTTTAAAATTGAAAGTGTCACAGCGAAATACATGAAATTATTAAAACACTCTTTGCTGCTTCAATGTTCATTCAATGGGAAGAAAATGACACAGAAATATAACAATTTTACTATCGTGAAACCAATAGTTGACGTGCAAAAACAAATGAAACAAAATATGTGATGATGATATCAAACATTCTTTTGCTTAAGAACACAATGTCAGTCAATCCTCTTCTTGGTATCTGGAGTAATATTCTTCTGCATAGCGATAGACGTTACAAATTTCATCTCTTTGACGATACTTATACTTTCGAGAGAAGTACACATATATAAAGAAAGACACGATAGTGACTACTATATTTAATCCATAATATGTCAAGCCACAAGTGGGATGTTTTAGCCTAGTAGCATTGAATGAAAATACAGCTAATATACCTAAACCTTGAAATAGTCCTCGTACTGCAAAAGAAACACCAATGAGTAGCCCATTCATGGAGGGAGGACTCTGGGCACTGATAAGCTCAAACTGTCCTATATTTAACAACAGAAATGAAATTCCTGACAAAACTGGAGGAATTATGTTAAAGAAAGACTTGAAGCTAACAGTGCCAATTCCTGGCCATGAGTAGGCACAACTTTCAAATCCATTACTGTCAACTTTCAAAAGTATGCCGATAAGTAACATTAAAAGTGATGCCAGCAAAAAAAGAATTCCCAAACCCATTTTTTTAAACATATTAAGGGAATGATGACAACACAATGGTTTACATACACACAAATACAGAACCATTAATACCAGACCAACAGCAGAAGATATAACGTTTCCATCTACAATAAAGTGATCACTGTTTTCAAATATATCCTTTGGATTAGAAGCGTAAAATGCAAAATACACCATACCCTGACACATAATTACTTTTAAAATTCCATAAAAAGCCTTTACACCTTCTACTTCATCTGTAGTAAAAGGGCCTCCATATTTGGATTTGGCAAGATCTAGTCCAGTGGGTATCTCGTCTTCACAGTAAGTGAATGCACTACGATTGACAGGAACTTTGTGATGCCTGGCAAAGCGAGTTATTTTATAGACTGTCTTAATAGGGTTATTTCTGGATGGATTTATGAGAAACCACTCCTTATTACGGTGGACTATTAAAGAGCAGAGCGCAAGTAAACTGAATGATAACAATCCGAATATAAGGACCAATGTAATACCAGCCACAGTCCAAGGAGATGGATTGAAAATATTAACGCTGTGTGCTTTTTTTATCATATTCGATGTTAAGTATACTATTGGATAAGAATTTATAATCCATACATACCAATAGATATACAGTATTTTATGATCAGCTGGTGAGTCGTAGAGCTGCTCCATACCAAATTGAATTACGTTAGCATAGAACCCAATATATGGGAGAATACTGACCACAATAGAGATAACCATTAGTACTGATATTATACCTTCGACAACACGGCTGGAAGACAAGGATTTGACAATTACAAAAATAAATAAGAGTAAAAATATTACACTTAGTGAGTATATTAGTATTTCAATTGTTTTTGAGAATGTTTTATACCTGCCAATCACATTGTCAACCAAATATCCCGCCAATGGATAAACTAAATATACAATGATTACCTCGAAATAACTCAACCATGTTTTCTGAAAGATATAGACAATTAGACTGGTCACTAATCCTCTCACAGTTTGCAGGAACAGGAAACATAACAGAGTGATTAAAGCTGCTTTAGAAGTAACACAAATATTTTGAATCTTACATCTTTTCTGCCACCTGTTCCAGTAGCTTCTGCACACTTGACTAGGAGGAGTTAAAATGTTTTTCGAGTCTTTCATTTTTCCAAAAATTTTAAAATTCACATTTTTTTCTTCCATTATCTCTAGAAGTTTAGAAACTTGATTTTCCAGTAAATTGCTACTATAGCTATAGAGCTGAGAGAGAGGCAATGCTAGATATGCATACCTTCTTGCTTGGATGATTAAAAAAATTCCCCCTACTACTACAAGGTATTGTATTTGGTTAACCAACTGATAAGCATTACCATAAGAAGTAGTACAATCACAAGTTGTAATGACTAAAGCCATCTGCTAAAATTGATAACTGCTTGCTAGACAATTTGGCTCCCCTTGTGTAACCTGACACCCCATATATAATGGTCCTAAAAATTACCCTTGTATTATAGAACTCCCTGCAGAATAAAGCATTGTAGATAGAGTATAAATGAGAGAGGGTGGATTCCTTGAGTGAGGGTGGTTGGAGGGAGGGCTGGGCTGGGGGGGGGGGGGGGGGGGGGGG
>WLWD01001877.1_pt1 | contig 46056 bp, 24 predicted proteins | sample 6712731 | NCBI WGS metagenome assembly WLWD01 (sample SAMN12718690, study PRJNA576275) | sponge metagenome | isolation source: marine sponge | host: Mycale hentscheli | place: New Zealand: South Island, Marlborough, Capsize Point | collected 2014-11-01 | reverse complement strand
GTGTTCACTGAGGAGTTGTACCTTGGTGCTCTTTTAAATACCTTCACAAGTGCTTTTGTCTTGTTTTAAATCTGGTTGATATCAACCAGATTTAAAACAAGACAAAAGCACTTGTATGCTGCACAAGGTCTATTTTTGGCCACAAGCCAACATAATTTGTTGTGTCAAGTGGTTTTGAAGGGCGTTGTTAGTGGGTTTGGTGTCATTTCAAATAGTAAGGGCTAATCAGCTATCCTGTTTATGCTTCTCTAGTGTGTACATGTGTCCATGTAGACTTTGTGACCATTGAAGCCATATTGTTACAACACACCTTTTTTTGTTCTTCTGAAATGGGAAGTTGTGGTAACATTTTCTTTGTGTTTTCTCAGTGTCATCTTCTTTTTTTATTTAAAAAATTTTTTTTTAATCATTGGGTGTGTTGTGTTGTTTTTGTTGGTGTGTGTGTGTAATGGGCTCACCAGTTGCACTGTTCAGCCCTGATAACTATTCGGTATCCCTTGGAATAGGAGGAAAAAAAACAAAAAACAAACCGCAGCGATAGATGGGATGGGATGAAATGCAGGTCGTGTAGGAGAAAATCAATCTAAATTAAAAATAACTATAGCTATATATCTTGTGCGACTTCGAGGGGAAAAAAGCACAGCTGGGGAGATGTAGAAGTAGATAAGCCTCCCTCTCTCTCCCGCTCCTGCTCTCTCTCTCTCAGTCCTCTCACTCACTCCCTCTCTCTCTCATCCTCCCTCACTCTCTCTCTTGTCCTCATTCCCTCTATCTCTCATTCTGTTAGACAAGATATTTTTAGTATCCAGTATTCTTAAAATAGCTCCAAGTTAAATATTATACGCACTAGAATCTCTAAAGAAATGTTAAGATAATAGGAAGTTTTGAAAAACAATAAGGATGTAGCCTTTGAGTGGTGGTATCGAGCAGAGCAGTCAACATTCTGGTGAAGGCGTGTCCTTATCTGCATGACTGGTTGGTGCATGTCCTACTTCTATCTGCTTTATGTTTAGTGGTAAAAGTTCACACGTTCTTTGAAGCTGACTTCTGCCACGAGTGTCAGACTTTCATTCCAGAAATAGTTGCACATTCTCATATGATTGTTAGATTGTAGTTCAAAGTTCAGATAGGTGTGACTTATCGTGACTGTTTCAATGCATGACTACATACAGCAGAAGTGTATTGCCAATAAAGTACTGCAAGGTTCGTTTAGGGAGGGGCAGGGGAGTGCTCACCCCTCTTGGTGTAATTTTTCCCTCCCCCCCTAAATTATTTAAATTTAGTAAGAATAGTAGCAAAATTAATAAGTGTACAATGTAGGTGATTGCAAATGCTTACACCATAAGTTTATTGCTGCTCTAATATTGTCGTGGTACGTAATTAAAAATTAAAGCCCATCTCCTCTTCTATTTTAATTAAGTATGAAAGTTGTGACCCTTGAGATAGCGCAAGCTACAATGTTCATGTTTCAGACATGCATTACTTGCGGTGTGTTGATTAAAGTCAGTGCCGGCATGTTGTTGTTGTTTGTGAGTATGAATGTGTGCATTGGTGCAATCACTCTTGTTTATGGTGGACCCGAGCATTGGTTATTAGTTATCACCATGCTCTAGATTGGGTCCCTTGAGGTGCGTGTTAGTCTTGCATGAGAAGTTTAACATTGTGTGCGGATTTATAATATGAAAATTTACTAATATTTCTGACATTGGATTTAGTGTTGATGTTCTTTGAAGGAGTTTTTTCTGCTTATGCTGTCCTTATATACCATATGTATAACAATTATCAAGTTCTGACCCCTTCATAAAACTAGATTGACACTTTCTCACCGAAAGGAGTCTGGAAAAAAGCAAAGGAAAAATGTGACAAAATCTAAAAATCTGGCGACAACTAAGATTTTTTCACATTTTTCCTTTGCTTTTTTCCAGACCCCTTTAGGTGAGAAAGTGTCAATCATTATGTATAACGTATATACACACATATACTGTATGTATATAGTATAATATATATACAGTGTTATGTATGTAAAGTAGTGAATATTGCTGAGTAAAATGTGAATTCATTTGTGCATGATATAGCTAGCTTTTTTAGAGCTTTTTTAGAGTATTTCATTTGGGAACCCTGATATGAAGCACATTGAAGTCACATGACAGATTACAAAGCAACCACATGTACTTTCAGAGTTGTTACTGAGCAAAGAAAGTGCTTTAGAACTTGATGACCGTGTTTATTAAATCATTACGCTATGGCATAGTAAGTAGAAGTGTATCCATTTTACAAGCTAGTAGTGGGTGGAAATGGGACTTCGAAATATTTTGAGCTCTAAACCATTTTGCATTGTTGTTGGTTTGGGTAATTCTTTTTGTTTGTGTGTGTGTGTGTGTGTGTGTGTGTGTGTGTGTGTGTGTGTGTGTGTGTGTGTGTGTGTGTAATCAACAGTATTAGTTGTTGTTTTTTGTTTGTACTACCAATGGAGGAGGCTAGCCATAAGCTAGTTGTGGTACTACAGTGTTGACTACATTAATTTAATTTAACTGACAGAAAAGCTTCCAGTGGTCATGGTAATAGAGTTAGCTGCCTCACCAGGTTATTAGTAAGTGGTGGAACTAATTTATGTTGTTGTTTGTTTCTTTGGGAAGGGGGGAGGGGGAGGGGGGAAAAAGTGACTCTAAGAGGGCCCTTAACCACGAGCATGAGGTAGGTAGGAAGAAGTGCAATTGTTGAATGAGTGAATGGTATGTTGTTGTTTTTTCTTCCTTGGACGGGTATTGGCTTCATGGAGTTGTTTGTATGTTGAGTGTCTGTCTCCCAGAGTTACTGTAGTTATAAGCACGATTGTTACAAGGACATCTCTTACACTCGAGCAATGACATCTCTCCTCCTCCACCTCATGTCCACTCATTCCATGTAACCAGTCTCCAATAATACATGCATGCCAGCTGTGAAGAGACCTTAAATTGGCTAAACTACTTACACTTTATTCTGAACCAAGTAATGCTCATGATGATGACACAGTAACGATGATCCTTGCCAATTTGCTGATAGAAGAAGGCTATGTAAAAACTTGATTGATGATGTATGACATTGTCCGATTTTCACTCTGCCTTTTTACTTCTCCTTGTGGACATGCGCCATGTAGGTGGTTTGCAAGAAATTGAAACTTTAGAATGGCCGGGTCCCTTTGTGATAAATTTTCAATGAATGTGGCATATATCCAATGTTATCTTGGTTAGTGGTGATCTGCTAGGTTGTAACTTGTACTCTACCCAGGACTCCAGGTACCAGCTGTTGTCTTGTCTGGTGATGGATTTTTCTGTCTTCATCTTCACACCTGTTCAAACTCACGACTCTATGTGACAGCATATTATGCTGGTTGTCATGCTTGCAGTACATGTGTGTTGACTGGGGTACGTGAGGTGTGTAGTGTATGTGTTTATTGCACTCAGAGAAGTTGGTGGCAGGCAGTGTTCTCTTTAGGATTTACAATCCAAGTGGTGCAAAAAAACAAACAAAAAAAAATCCGTGTACATTGTTGCATGCATGTTATGGAGATTATGTGTGGGCGTAAATATGTGGTAACACGTGTGTTAGTGAAAAGGGGAAAAAAAGAGACAGTAATGACAGCAATATGGTGGTAATGGATTGGTATGAGTATCCACGTGGTGCACCGTGCAAACCAAGTGGCGTGGCACCACTCCCAAATGCCCTAGAGAGAACTCAGGCACAACTAATAGAATTATATAGTAATTTCAGAGAGTATGTATGGATATTAGTGCCAACAAATAATTGTGGTAGTTAGTGATTGTGTATTTCAACTGTTTGATCACACGTAGTTGGGAGTAATGGGTGACAATAATTAGGAACGAGAAGAAAGAGAGAACACGAATTGATAGATTTTCCAGAATTATGTTTCCAGTTTTTGTGATCAGTCAACTACCATATAATCACTATTTTGTAGTCATTTTGCACATATCGTACGTGACTCATGAGGATGATAAGTCATCAGACACAGGAAATTTGACACTTAGCAATGTGCGTAAATGTCACAACCGGTGTAGTGGAAAAAAAAAGTATTCGACCTGTGTTTTGCCCAATTTTACTGGGGTTTTATGAAGGTAATTGTTAACCATATCTGAGGGGGGTTGACCTTAAACAAATAGCAACACAAACATTGTTAACACTCTCTAGTACTGAAAGGTGTGCTCCATAACATACTAATAGTCCTAAGAAATTCCCGACTTGTTATACTAAAATGGATAAACAAATAGAATAAAAATATTTTTAATCAGAAAGTTTATCACTTTCCTCATTATAAAGAAAGACTGTCAGATCCTCTGCAGATCCCACATGCAGGAGTTCACTTAACATTATGTTTCCAGCATGTACACCTCAAAGTGCAGCAGTCTGCATACCAGTGCATTATCTTCCTACACACTCTCCCAGCCCTATTCAATCAGATCAGCTACTTCCTTTCCATTCCTGTACCTGGAAGTAGAAATCTTTCCAAGGATATATCAAGATAAGCTGAAGGCTCTTCAAAGATCACAGCAGTCATACCTACTCTTTCTTCCTTGTGATAGTATAGACTGGAACTCTTCCCACAGCAGCTGTAGCCTTGGGTGTAACTTTCATTCTGAGAATTTGGTTGGTATTCTTATTTCTGGGAGTTACAATTGTAACCATTTCCATGCCATGGAAAGTATCATTTCATTATGGGTTCTGACATTGTGGTCAGCATTGCGTGCCACATACTAGACAAACCGAGATGAATTATTCAAAATTCCCCCCCCCCCCCCCCCCCCCGTATACTTAGCACAGGATTTTACTGAAACCGGTGAACTTCATTGTATGAGCAGCAGAAACCAACCATGCTGGTGTAGCGTATCAATTAGGAAACTATGATGGAGCTGACCCAGTTGAAGAGGTGTAGTATGACACTCGGCCTTGTTAACTATTCCAGCATCAAATGCTGACTCAGCGCTCTTTGTTAAGTCATTCTACAATTACCTCTCATGACAACGATGTTTAATAATGAATATTGTTGTTTTAGATTCGGAACTTTCTGACAGTTTATTAAAAGACTGTAAAAAAAGCAACAGGTTTAGCTGTAACAATAATATATTTATCACGCCATAATGATTATCAAAAACACCGATCCAGCACTGCATGTATTGTAGTTCACTGCAATGATAAAAAAAGAAGTCACAAATATACCTCTCTCTCTCCCCGCCCCCCCCCCCTTCCCTTCACAGCAAGTGTCCTTACTTGGTGCTTTCAAAAGTAGTAGGGACCTATGGATGTCCCTGTGGGTAGCTTGCAGATAGCACACTATTCTGGCTTCTCCATTCCTAGAAATTACCACACTACTCACTATTCACTGGTTGACCACATGGCAGAACTCTCATCAAAGTTCTAAGGTTGATCATGCATGATACCAATAATGGATGCTTTCCCCCAAAAAGATTACTTAGGACTTTTAGTATGTTATAAACCATGTTTTTGTATACCAGAAACAATTGAAAAAGTTTGTGTTGCAATTTGTTTAAGGTCCAACAATACAATGACTGGACTTAGTAGACCAGTAGTAATATGGAGCCAGTGAGATAGCAGATATGCTTTGTAGATTGTGGATATTGATGACCAAATGGGCACCTGTATTTCTCTTGCACATGCTCAGTAGGATGAACCATAGTACATACACATGGATTACTCACAACTGATGTGTAGTTGGTAAACCTTTTACCACAATCCATTCAATTGTCTTTTTAGCATTGGCTTTGGAACAGATAATCAGTTTTATGTTTTCCGTTTAGACTTCCTTGTGGGGTAAACAATTAATAATTGGTGGAGCAGTAGAATCTCTATATTCCATTGTGTGTGTGTGTGTTGTTTGTGTGTGTGTGTATGTAGTGAATCGTCATGGCATCAGGAATGTGGTCTCACGGTCTTTTCGGCTGCTTCTCTGACATCGGCACATGTAAGTCACATGATGGTGGGCTATTTATAGCACAATTAATTTTAGATATTGAACTTAAGCAGAATTGAATATTAGTCAACATGGTGTGCTGAGGAAGGGGGGGGGGGGGGGCTGAGATTCCCTCCCACCAAGAATTATACACATGTATTATAATATATAATGTAGTTTTGTAATCACGTTAATATTCCTCCACCACTACCCAAGCAAAAAAATTCGTATAAATCCATAAAGAAAACATCTTGTTATTCATTGCTTGTGTAATCTTGCGAGAAACATGAAGGTAATTTGAGTTTCAAATGTAGTGTTGATGCAGCTACTGACTGACACGTGATGATGATGATGTGAACTGTTATACTGCACATGTCCTAGCAATGTACCCTGCAATGTGACAGCACATGTGTGTATGTGTGTATCTGCACATTGTGCATGCATGACTCTACAAAGACATCAGCAGAAATGCATATATTTTTGTGGTGAAGTAAAAGGTTGTAGAGATAAAGAAATAATAAGAAAAATGTAAGGTATGAAAATTGCACTTAAACTCCGCCCAATTTTCGTATTTTGCTGTGAGTAATGTACCAAACATGCACACAAATGTGATCAGGTTTCAAGTCAACTCTGCAAGCTTGGATGAATGGCAGTGTGAACATGTGACTTAGAGAGCGTGCCTAGTGAACTGAATAAGTTAATGTTTAAATCAGATTGTAAATATAATTTGAAAGGGGCACCCTCTACAGGAAAATGGGGGCTAAAAGATATACCAAAGAAGCCTGTGAATCTGAAACTGTTAGATCATATATGTCAGCAATTAGGGTACTGCTATAGAACTTGGAAAGTTCATAGTGGATGCTGACAGACTTGTAAGTGCACAACATTAATTAGAACGGAACTGGTGCAGTGCCTGATTTTCCTGTAGGTAGTCACCACGTGCTTATAACAATTTTATATGTTGGACTTTGTTATTGTCTTTCTCTCTTCAATCGCATGAAAAACTATTTTTTTTAAATTAACTCCTTCCTTAATTTAGAGCTGGGTAATATACCGGAGTTATTGTTGCACCGTCATAGAAGCCCTACATCGCGGAGACGATAATTCAAATGTATTCACACTGTATTATAGGTTTCTCACACAACATTTGTACGGGTTGTTAAATTGATGCGGGAGCTTCACGCGCATGACAGATGATAAGGAACAGCTGTTTCGTTGTTTGTAAACATGGCCGTAACGAAGTAGCTAGAAATGGCTGTGAGTTAGCCAACACAATCTTGCACGTGGACTAACTTTGGACTGGAAGCAAATGAACACAGAAAGCTCAGTTTGGATAATTTTCTTTGTTAGGTATTTAGGGAATATCATGATGTATCGCTTTATCATGATAATTCAAGTTTATATCATATTGCCTGTGACTATCCAATATGGCCCAGCTCTACCTTAATAATTGGCGAGCGAGCGAAGCGAGTGAGACACTATCAGGGGTAACTCAATTGAAAATCGGGGATATTTGTTTATATATATGTTTGGATGTATGTAAGGCATTTTTGTACTTTGACCCTCGCGTTTTTGTGTTTAGTTTTTAGTTCTGTGGTCGACCCCGTCCCAAATTTCACTAAATAGAATCCTCTGATTTATAGATCAGTACCCGTATCACCCTAGAAATTGAATTGTTTACCGTTTTGAATTCTTTTGCGGGTTCAGTTAAAACGTGAACACTTACGGGACTTCCATTTCTATTCAAGTTAGTGGCGGTGGTAAGTCAATGCGCTCTTTGTCATGGTTATAAGCCGTGCGCAACAGTATTTACTTGAAAATACATTGTCCACTAGACTACCGCGAAGGTAAGTCTGTGTAGGTGCATGTCCAGTTGTGTCAAAGCATTGTGCTTTACAACCACTACTTAGAAGAATATCACAAAGAAAACGTTTAAATAACGTGTGTTGTTTTGTTGTTGTTTTTTCCCTTCAATTCAAACAGTTGCAGAGAGTTGTTACAATGAAACTGAAATCCCTTTACCGTGTATGCGTAATTTAAAAACTCGACCGTATTTTCAGTAGCTTCAGTGTTAGAAGTCAAAATCATTCATATAAAAATAGTATAGTCTTTAGGCTTGCTCGCCATTTGTGCTCAAGCACATCACTAGTTTATTTATATTTGTTTTGTGTATATATGTCCACTGAAATTGTGTAGTTCATGTTTTGCTCACTTACTGACCATCTCTGCAGGTGTTTCAACTTCAGTCATCTTAGCTTTTACTAAACTTTTATATAAAAACTAAACACTGAAACAAAAAATAAATGCCAATTTGTGTTTTGCTAATTTAGAGTCAACCACTATCTAAAAAATAAAAAGCAAATCTTTTCATAACTTACTGCCAAAACTAACAACTTATGTACAGACTGTAGAGGTTGGTTTCATTTTCATGATTCTACGTAGCTCGAGGGGTTTAAGTTTGTGTGTGCGTAATGTTAGCACAAGTGTGTTTCAAAAGCAGGTGGACATTCACTGCTCCATCTCATGTATAACTACAACTATGGCTTGACCTTTTTTCTTTAAAATATTATAGAGTATTGGATTAAGTTCATGTGTGTGTGGTCCAGCTGCTTAATATAGTCCTGTTTGGTACACACTTATAATATGTGGTCAGGTCTTGCTAAACTGTAAAGGGTGGATTTTTTTTTCTTCGGAATTGGTAGAATGCTGCTTGCTGGCTTTGTGTGTGCTTCTGTATGTGTGTATATGTATTTGTATGTGTGTGTTTGTGTGTGAGCATAACCCCAGCTGCTAAAATGCACGCATGTATGTATGTATGTATGTATGTATAGTTAGTAAAAATTGGTCATGTTTTAATAATGATAATTTATGTCATAAATGGCTACAGGCATCATCACGTACTTTGTCCCCTGCTACACTGCTGGAAAGAACGCAGAGGCCATCGGTGAGCCTTGTCTGATGCACGCCATCTACGCCATCATACCAATAGTGGGCATCTACTGCCACGCCAAGAACAGGGGCAAGATCAGGGAGAAGAAAAATATTGATGTATGTGTGTGTGTGTGTGTGTGTGTGTGTGTGTGTGTGTGTGTGTGTGTATGTATGTAGTATGTGTGTATATGTATACATGTGGTTATTGTGTGTGTGTGTATGTGTGAGTGTGCAGTGGTTAATGTGTGTATGTGTGTGCATGTGGTTTGTGTGTGTATGTGTGGGTGTGCAGTGGTTAATGTGTGTATGTGTGTGCATGTGTGTGTGATTGTGTGCTTATAGCGTTTGATTTTTTTTAAGTTAGTGCAAGTCGTGTGCAGATTGGGTCATTGAAGTGATTTGATTGGTCAATTAGTAGAGTGCTCTATTCTAATTATAAATTAGTTAATTTAATTGTTCGTAAAGCAGATCATTTTTTTGTTAGTCATTTGACCCCACACCTGTTTTATATTCTCAGGGCTATGTGGCTGCACCCTCACCTACCCACCCACCTTTTCCTCTCAGTTGCATGCTTTCAACTCTTGCTGGTTCATTAGGCCGTGTAATTATAGGGTGCACTCATATAATCAGTAGGAAATGTCCCACAAAGACGGCAAAGTTAAACATTCATATTTAGAATAGAATAGTTAATAGATCCTTCACTCTCTACATCTCTGGCCACTCCTGTAATAATTACCTTCTACTGTAGGTCTCTATATAGTATCACAGTGACATTACAAACACATAGCTACTCATTTAGTACTCTCATCACCGGGTATGACTACTACAGGAAAGTTACGATAATAGTCCCAGAGCAAGCTGTGGTGTAGCATGTGTGTGTTTGTGTGTGCATTGTTCCGTGAAAGTTCATTGTTTACACATGTCACTGTTTGTACCATTTGTTAACATAAAATGTAAGGTTTCATTTTGAGCCATTGAACCTAGAGGTCATTCACTATGTGCAGTTTTTTTTTTTTCTATTGTGGTGACCAAAAACATCAGTTTTTACATGAAGGGTTTGATGACAAAGTTATTGGCAGATGGAAACTCAGTTTAGCATCTTTTTTATGGTAGTGTTTTATGTATGATATTTTTATTTATTATTTTCAAACCATGGGATTTTTTTTTGTGTGCTTTTTCTTATGAAGGACTGTAGCTGAGCTAAGCACTACCCAGCTAGCATACAATGTCCAACGATTTGTGAGTGCCACATACACAGCTTGCTTCATTAAGTTGGGCAGTCCTTTGTGATAAGTTATGGAGAACTATCAGTTACAGTAAGGCAAAGCACAAGCACTTTACAGATATAATAATTGTTGTGTGTCTGCTGAAGGGTAGTCTGCCACCAGAGAATGGCGACGTGGAGAAGAACTTCGGAGGGGGTTCTGTGATTGAGGATCAGCCCTTAAACCTCTCCTACCCAACGCCATGGTCAAAGGAGTTTGCTTAGTTCAATTAAAAGACACTGACGTTACAACCACAATTTGACACACACACAAATTCTGACCAGCGCCTTGCCCTTGACCACAATTGTATGAGACCTCGGGCAGCACCGCTACAATACACATTATATCATTACGATGGAGTCGTATAAATATTTAAAATGCTGACAAGTTAGTGTTAATGATTTGACCTGTACGGGTCGGCGAAGTAAAAGGCTCAAAGTTAGTGGAGGGATGACTCAACTTTTGCGGGTCATCCACCCAATAATGATAGAAACTACTTGACAATTTTAGAGTATATGAAACACTTTTTCAAAGTGGTTTGCAGGTAGTGTCTCTCATTTAGAGCACACTTGATTTATTTTTGGTCCGAGGGAGGAAAGGCCAGGATGTGGTGATGGTGTGTGGGGAGAGTGAGATGCATTGCTAGTGATATATGATAAGATAATCACTTCTAGAGCTTCTGAGTGATCCACATAAGTAGATAATATTGGAGTGACAATATTAGGAGTATACAGAGTACTGGTATGTAGCTCTCTCTCGCTAAAAGTGAAACTAAGTGTTCACTTGACCGTAAGTGAATATTTAGTCACTTGGGTGCTGAAAAATCCTTTCAGCAGTGGCAGATAAGTCTAAGTTAAGTGAAGGCAAGCTGTGCACTAAAGGTAGCATGTGTTAGAATGCAATGTATTTGGTTACATGATTCACGGGGAGGGGGGGGGGGGGGGGGGGGGTTGAGCCCCTTTGTGGCTATGCTGCTGTATTTACAAAATAATGCTGAACTTCACATGTGATCAATATTTGATATCAATGTGCATTTTCTAATGTTCATGCTAGTGCTTTTAATTTACCTTTAATCTTCCATGTGTGTGTATATTTAGGGTACATTTTTCAATGACATTCTCCTTGCTCTATGCTGTTCTCCATGTGCCTTGGTGCAAGAAGCTCAGGTGAGACAGGACATGTACAATTCAGCAAGTGTGTAGATGAGAAATACTTTCCTGTAATAAATATGTGGCTTTTAGCCAAGAATTAAGCCAGCAGCGACGCTATTCCTATTTGGTTCAGTTTACAAGTGAAATTTTTTTTTTTTTAGCTTGTGGTTAGTCTCTAGATCATTGAGTTATTGAGCACATTAACATATTAATTTTCATCTGTTGTACCAACGTAATCCTTCTTGCCCTAGCAGTAACGGGTAAGGTAATGACATAAATACAAGTGACAAACAGTAGGTAAACTTCCAATGTTATTTTTGGTCAGATAATGCTGGCCATGACAAAAGAGGTAAGGGTCATCATCCTAGCAATGGTACACAATACATAAGAATAATAAAAGGATTATCATTTACCCTATGGTGTGAATATGTCTCCTTTATGAAGTGTGTACTATGTATATTTGTAGGAGGTAGGAGCTCCAGCTGCCCTTGCAATGAGCAGGGAATAAACATGTGGACTTGTAAGACTATCATATTATTGTCCTTCTAATACTTGAAAAATTCATTATACATTGTTTTATTTGCTGTAATGCTTGAATGATTTTTATAATAAAAAATTACTGAATTTTAAGCTACTAAAGTTTTTATCCATTAATTAGAACAATAGTTTTATAATAACCATAGCTAAAAGATTAGCATTCATACTAGCTAAACAATAATAATAATTAAAAAAAACACCAACAGCAAACCATAGCTAAAGCATTAGAGTTAATATTAGCTAAAATTTTGGTCTAAGCAAAAAAAAAGCCATTAAAAATGCAAAAAACAACAACAACAAAAAACAAAAATTATAACTTGCTACAAAACCATTTTTTCCCCTCAAATACTTCTTATACAGAATAAATGTGCACAAAGTGCTTGTTAAGAACACTATTGAATTCCGGGGCCTCCCTTAATAGTGCCCACTTCAATGGTAGCTACAGTATTAGACTTTTATCTTATTAATTATGCCTTGCCATCCTCACCATGTGCAGAAATCTGCATGATTGTATCTTCAAGATGCTAGCAGAAGGGAACACAATCCTGATGTCTGTCAAACTCTTTTGAGACTTAGCTAGCTAGTAGATATCGGAATGTGGAATGTTGTTTGGTTGAACATTTACATTTTAGTTTTAGTTATAGTTTTTTTTTGACAAAAAATATTTCAAGATTAAGGACTTGCATTTTAGTTTTAGTTGTTTTTTTGTAATTCAATTTTTTTTAAATTCAAGTCATCAATTTTGGGGTATTGCTTCCTGGGACTACCACAGTCATTCATCTTTCAGAGATGTCACTTACCTATATTAAGTTTTGATTAAAAAAATAATTTTTAGTTCTAGTTTTATTCATGTTTAGTTTTACTTATCATCCTTTGTGAAATTTAGTTCTGGTTAGTTTACTAAAAATGATTTAGTTTTAGTTTGCTAACCAAAACAACATTTTTTTTTCTTGTCAGAAAAACGTGCTATACAGCATACTAAAATTTCAGTTGAATATATTTTTTATTAAACAGGTACTCACTAAAGGAAAAACTAGTAGCTAGAGTGGGATCTAGCATGACCAGAGGGTGAAGTATAATTAAGCAGCAGCTTTGTCCACCAGTTCAGTTTGTGTTGAAGTCAACAAGGCACTTGAAGCACTTGCTTAAGTCAACTTTAGCTACATAAGATAAGACAGCGTTTTGGGGGAGAGGCTAAGCCGATAATTCTCTTGGAAGGAGGAAGGGGTCAAATTGGAAAGTGTAAAATAGAAGATTCCCCCCGCCCCCCCCCCTAAATTGAACCCTAAACAATTGACCATAATGAGTCTAATGTGACTTAATTATTTTCTGTCTGCACACTAGCCTGTGGGCTTGAAAAATTGAGGCTTTGCATAGGTCTGACAATTTGTTATCATCTGTCTCATGCCTTCAAATATTATGGTAAGTTTCATGTTTTTGGAAAATGAAACATAGTGGTGAATGCAATGTTGCAAAGTGAGTTATAAAGTTCATGCAGGGCCTCAGCTCACAGAGTTGTGGCTCAGAACGCATGTAATAATATATCTCGAAGAACATTTTTAGCCCCAGGACGAATTGAAACTGTAGCAAGATAACTCCAAAATCCTATCATTTTAAATTTTTATCTTTTGGTTATTGTCAAACATAATTATAATCAACTGACCGTTGATCATTGCGGTGAAGTGTAGACCAGTAAGGAAATACCTCCATGAATTTGTTAGAAGTGTTTATAGGCTCCCTTATGTAGATAGAGGTAAGGTGGGAATTGTGGTAAGTGGTCATTTGTTCACAGAATAGCCTCAAATCTACTGGGAGTAGTGAGATAAAAATTCCAGTACCCATCCAATAACTGCTTTCACATCTTCAGGAGTTTTGAGCTGCTAGAGAGAATGTTAATGATCAGGGTTAGATGTGATCTGTCCACCAAGGATAGGGATTGTCCAAGTGAGAACATGGTTGTAAGGTGTCACTCAGAAATACATTTTGTGAATGACGTTCATTCGTACTCTTTCCACATGTGGTGATATTAACCAAAGTACCCTAGATTCTCTCTGAATGTAAATTTGTCATGATTTACTATAATCATGTCACACCATTTGTCACTCAAAAAGGTATACTCATAAACTGAAACAACACGTCCTCCTGGAAAGCCATTTAAGCTGGTCACTCTCTGGAGGCACTTTCTAAGTCAATTGTACTAAACACTTTGTGCTGGGGCATTGATAATCTTATCAGTTCTAAGTAAATATAAAAGAGTGAAATGATTGACAGTTTGCTAGCAGTTGATATTTATTGTCTTCTTATCAATCATGAGAAGAGAATAAATATCAACTGCTAGCAAACTGTTAATTACAACTCAAAAGTTTCAATAATTCTTTCCAAATGAAGTTGCTGCACCAGTGAATCAATAAATGTATATATTTGTATAATATAATGATTGTACGTGTCTTGTCTCCCTGAGCAATGTTGTTGAAAGAGATATTCTGCCTGTTAAACATGCACGAATCCACAAACATGAAAGTAGGAACATACAAATCGATAGCATATAATGATGATGTGATATCCAAGCACTGCATTACTTCACTTGTACAAGTGTAATAGCTAGTATATTGTACTTAGTGTCATTTGCATTAGAACTGGTTGAGTACTGCCAAAGTATTCCAAGTCATGCCGGCACAAATCAAATAAGTGGATTACCTTGAAGCTTGAAGCACTAGAAGTGATAGCTTTATCACAAATCACTAGCATTGCATCTCACTCTGCCCATATAGTATCACCACATCCTGCCTTTCCCCCCTCAACCTAATTAAATCTACCTATAGTCTAACAGGGCAGTGTGAAAAGTGCACTACTTTCTGCAAGCAAATTATTCAAGTGTTCTGTATCTTAGATTAGTAGATACCGTACCAACTTTAGAAAGGGTCATAGTGGAGATAGTGCTTTGCCTGATTTTAGTGGTAGTTCGTCCTGTTGTGTACCATGCCCATAACTACCATACATTAGATTGCTAACTTACTTACATGCAGGCCTACAATCACAACTTACTAAAGTATTGAAATTCTCAATAATTGTAGCTGCTTAGTACTGAGCACAGATACAGCTATCCATGCTTACGTGGTGGACATTAAAATTACATTGTTAAAAATATGAAATAGAAACAAATAAAATCATGAAAAGATTTCTAACTAACCCCTTCATTGGTAGCTAACCAGTAAATCTGACATTGACTACTATAGTACCCATTCACCAGCTAAAAAAATCTGAAGTACACACCCAATTTCCCTTTTCTAAGTTAATGGTACATGGCACACACTGTATGTAAACAATTAAAAATGAGTAATGTGGAAGTAATGAAATTTCTGAACATGCACAAACACACACCACACACATGCAAATGCAACATTCTTTTGAACTAATAATGGAACATACATACACAATATATAGTCTCTACACAGATACAGATATAATTTCATGAGGAGGAAAAGCCAGGATGTGGTGATAGTGAGTGGGCAGATAGAAATGCAATGCTAGTGATTATTATGATAAGATAATGCACTTATACAGCTTCCAAGTAGTCCACTTATTTGATTTGTAAGCATTACTGTAGTGCTTCACCAGTTCTGATACTAATGGGGCACAGCATCACATACTAGCTATTACATTGTATAACTGTTCTATGAAGTGATATAATGCTGGAGTTCACACCATGTAATCATGCATTATTTGCTATTGATGTATTATATTATGCTTGCAAGAATGATATTCTCATTGCTCTATGTAGTTCTCCATGTGCCCTAATGCAAGAAGTTCAGGTGTGACAGGACATGTATAATAGATACAGTATTATGTTGATGTGTTCTGGTATAGAAAGTATTGCCAGTATGAAGAAACATGACATCAGAAATATGCCAGCAACTGTATAATTTTCAGATCTTAATTATGTCTTTTGAACCTACTGCTACTTTATTTTTAATGAAACAAGCTCTTTGATTTTTTTCAAAGTAAAGCAACTAAAATTAATTCAATAGCTTGGGCAAGCAAACAAAATTTTCTCATTTATTTATCTTATACCCTATCATTGGTATGCATGTCACACATTTCATTGAACCATTTACCACATGGCAGGATAATATATGTATAGTCTATGTGTTAGTAGGAGATAGCAGCTCTGACATCTATGGCAATGAGCAGAGAGTAAATTTATGGACTTGTACATCAGTCATCATGTCCTTCTAATTCATGAAGTACTCATTATAGTATACCACTGTATTTTCTGTAAATCTTGAACAATATAGCTATACTACAAAAATAAATTTAAAATCTACAATAGTTTTGTCCACAATGATATAAAATATACATAGCTGTATAAATATAATTTACACAAGCAACAAAATTTTTAGTCATAATGTTTCTCTTCTTGAGAGTTGGAGTAATATTCCTCTGCATAGCGATATACATCACAGATGTCGTCTCTTTCTCGATATTGATATCTTCGAGCAAAATAGCTGAATATTGCTAATGTAACAAAAGCTAGTGCTATGTTTATTCCATAATACAGTAAGTCATAGCCTCGAAATTGATGTAGGTAAAGTGGAATTGCAAAAGTAGCTCCAAGAGCTTGAAAAACTCCCTTGACAGAAAAGGACACTCCAATGAGTAGCCCCTTCATAGAGGAAGGACTCTGGGCACAGATAAACTCATACAGAGCTGTGTATAGCAACAGATTAGATACTCCATATAAACATCGTGGGAGGATTGGCAGAAGATACATTATCACAGGAGAACTTGAACCAGCAGTAGAATTGTAATTGTTGTCAAAAAAAAGAGGCAAAACAGTACAGTCAGGCTTCTTAAACGAATGTAGAGGTGAAATTAAAGCAGCTATTGATATTAAAGCCATAATTAGGAATATAATTCCTAAACCAATTTTTTTCAACATATTAAGGTAGTAAGGACAATTATACTTGTTCTTTATAGCCAAACATAAAGGAATTAAAATGACAACTATGGCTGAAGACAAAGTATTGTCACCAAAAAATTAATTATAGCTATTTTCTTCTAAATGATAATTACTACTATAGTCCCACTGAAATGAAATTACATAGCAGAACATTGCTGGATCTACTGCATAAGTGAAGAAAAACACCGGACCTAAAGCCACTATGATTTTCAGGATACCGTAGAATGCCTTCACATTCTCTACTTCTTCTGTAGTAAATGGACCACCATATTTATTTTTGGCAAGATCTAATCCAGTAGGTATCTCATCTTCGCAGTACGTGAATGCACTGCGACGTATTGGAACTTTATGATGCCTAGCAAATTGAGTGACTTTATGAACTAATTTGTAAGGACTAACTTCAGATGGAATTATAAGGAACCACTTTTTCCTTTTAAGAGCCACACACAAAGATACTGCAATTATAGCAAAAGATGCTATTAAAAGTAATGATCCACAAATCGTAACGGATGCTAAAATACCACCTGTAAACACCATATTCCAAGGCTGTACAATTATAAGTTGTACTAGATAATATATCCACACATACCAGTAGATGAACAGACTTTGATGGTGAACTGGAGAGTCATGGAGCTGCTCCATACCAAACTGAATCACATTGGCATTGAACTCTATAAAACTAATATTCATGGCGAGATAAAATAATAACGAAACTACTATTAATCCAATATATCCTGCTTTTCCAATAGAACTTGCTATTTCATTAAATCCTGTGAACTGTCCAGTTAAAAATAATGCCATAAAGATTGCAGTTGGTACAATGGAAACCAGGACGGCTATAATTAGCAGTTGTAAGCTTCGAATAATCATTTTGTATTTTCCAACAACATTGTCAGCTAAATATCCAGCCAATGGATAAAAGCATAGAAAAATGCTATTAACAACATATATGGCTACAATAAAGACACCTGCAAGTTGAAAGACGCCATTGCTGGGGTTGCTAGCGAGTCCATATGTAATACCAATACAGCAACACCAGATCAAAGTAAGCCAAGCTGCCTTAGATCCAATACAAACACCACCCCTTCTGATTCTTCGAGCTCCCTTAATCCACCGTTTGCCTTCTCTATTTCCCTGCAACAGATGTGCAGTTTCATTTTTATGCCCAAATGGTTCTTCGCCCGCTTCCATTAGCGAGTCTCTCAGATCTACGCGGCGCGCGGATCAATTAACTTTGGCGCCAAAAAAATCTACCGGTTACCGCGAAGCAGGTGGACAAACGCTCTGAGCTAATAACTTATTATAACTGTAGTGTACTAGTCTGGCACAGTCACTTCAAATAACATCCTTCTATTATACTTGCAGGGTAAGGAATGAAGCTGTACTTGTGAAGCCATTGGAGCAGCTTAAAACTCTGTCTCAACCATGACCAACTCCACCCTGACCGGTACCAGCTCCGACAATTCCACCAACCTTGTATTGAGACTCCGCTGCATATAGACTCAGTCATCACCACTTCAGTTCTTTCCATCGGGATTGCTACCGCTATATTCTTCAGCCATATCGCCTACAAGTCTAAATATTGTGCTGAACTACCCCGCTCCCACTAATGAGCAACCAACTTCAAGCAACATCGGGAATACGCCATCACTTCTGCGCGTGGGACTAACTATTTCCAAAGTTACAACGGCCATCTCACAGCTCATTATTGTATTTCTTATTTTTGTTTACAAATGGGCTCTTTTTAGAGCTGCCACAAGTTAATTGTTTATCTTACCAAATAAATTGCGCGTTCGCGGAGCTCAACGTTATGGGGGGCGGGGTGAAATTGCGTATCAGTTGTCAACTTGAAAATAAAAACAGATATTTCGTGGAACTGGATCACTGAATTGAATCCAAATTTTGCGCACAAGCAAAATACCCCCTTAGAATAAAGTTACAGAGAGTTTTTTAGAATAACGCAAGAGTAAAACGGCTTGAAATTTTACCGTTTACAAAAAAAAAAGAATGTAGGTATTAGAAATGTGGCTCTGTAATGTTGCGAAGAAGCCCTCAAGCTACCTCAGGAAAGAAAATGAGCGCAGTAGCTCTTTCGGCCGCTTCGAAATAACTCTGAATAGTAGCCTGTGCAGAGCTGTATCTCCGTCCCAGGCGGGTCTTCATTCTTCAAATTTGGCTTGCTGGAGTCCTCTATTGGTGCTCATTCCACCTGTAAAAATAAAGTAAGCCCACAATACACAGAAAAAGAAATATGAAGACATAGCAAAAACAGTCAATTTGCGGTTACGCGCCTCGGTTAAGGGGTAGTGTTTTTATCAGCCCACAAAAAGTTTAACTTCATTATGCCAAGCCGGAGGCTCTAGTAGCATTTAAATTTTTAGGCCATGATATTGAAGCACCAATGTGCGAATCCTCAGCGCTGCAATAACAGTCTGGCGTAGCCGACCTTCTTTCTATCTTCCTTTTTTTAATTTTTATGAGGGCGGGGGGTGGGGAGGAGGAAAGGTGTGGAAAGCTCCACGAAGGATTGGTACCGGAGTTACCGTAGGGAGTGGTAAGGCGAGAACGAGGCAGAGCGGTCGCAGAGTAAAGGCGGCACCATGCGCAGGAAAATCCCCATTAGCAGGATTCAAACACGTGGAAAAGGCTAGAAGAAATCACAGCCAGGCAGATTCCAGTCGCGCAACATGGCTAAGAAACAGCCCCACCCACACAAAGTGATTCACACTTAAATTAGTGTGAACTACACACCTTTGGGTTTACAGTGCAGGTTTTATGTCACAATTGAACGGAAAAAAAGTGCCTGAACCGGATGTCTGGATCAATTCCTGGCGACAATCAAACATTTTAATATTATGTACTGTCTAAAAAAAAAGTAGCATGTGAGGAGGGGGTACAAATGTAAAGTTTGCATTCTAGTGCTTTCATGCATCATAAGGTAAGTGAGCACTCATAGCTTAACTGCTTGGATTCATCTGGAGCAGCTCTTTGCTTAGTTTAATGCCTAAACTCATTGATGATGTTCAGCATAAATTATTCACAGTGAATACAAACTGAAGATGAATCTGAGGATTATTCTGGCTCACTTGAAATGGAACAAAAATATAAGCTTACCAGTCTTTAACAACTGTGTATATACATTGTCCCTTTCAAAAGAATAGCCTGATATCACCAGCTTCAGGATATTCACTTTATGTCACAAGTAATCTAGATCATCTAAATCCATACATCCATACATCCGCTTTCAAACAAATCAAGTGTCAGCTCCAGTATATTTGATTAAGACTCCATCACTGACAATGACAGCATCAATGCATCCAATTTTAAAACTTTCACCCCTGTATTAGCGGATTGACCAACAATTTCTTTTTTTACAGCAACACCAGCACAATATATATAATCTTTCAATCTCCCAAGAACAAAAAAAACTTTCCCACCTCTTGATAGTAATTTTGGTCTCGATGATTGTCTGTAAACATTGTTGTCGTTGTGACTGCTTTTGCATCTAGTTTGTTTGCTGTGCACTACATACATTTTACACAGAAAAGATTTTATACTGGAATTATTAATGCAAAGGGTGTCAGTTAATTTCTATAGGAAAAGATGTCGTCAGTAAACATGATTAGCTAAACAGTGGGTTTAAATGTGAGGTATTTGGGCTATATTAGCAATGAGTAAAATGTTTAATGGTCTGAATTTCATTTTTTTGTACCGTTATTTAAATCCTGAACTATTTCTTAACAATCATCTGATTACATAAATATCAGAGAGTGCTGCATTCTCTATTTAGAGTTGGCTCCCCTATTTGACATTTGGTAAAAAACCAAAATAACTTTATCTTTTAAAAATGCTTGCTCTCATATCTTTGAGTGCTATTTTAGTGAATATGGAAAAGGTCAAATAAGAACAACAATTGATTTTTATTACATATAATGCTGAATAGCACCCACTTCAACGAATGAGTGAAATGAAAATTACTTGAAGCTGTCCAGGAAGTCCAACATGACAACCGGAGCAAGTGGTGCGGGATAAGTTGTGAACAGGTGAGTAGTGTGTACATAATCATAAAGTGTATTATGAATATATGCTGGTTTGAGACTATCAATGCAAACAGTGTCATTACGAGAATGACAAATTTTTACAGGATTATATCAGCTGTTTCCTCTAGAATCTTAAAGGGGCAATCACAAGCAGGTAGGCTTCGTGCTTAATGAAGGAGTACTTTATCATTGTATCTGAGTCAATGGATGTAATAACTCCAAATATAATATGCTACATGTAGAAGGCCTGGTCTTTTCCATAAAGTTTGTACTTCAGATGACATTAGCCTTAAGCTATGTTTTGATGTTTGAAATCTGTATTTACGGACTAGTTCATTAGTGAATTTGAAAGTTATAATTATTAATTAATTTTGATAGGAGCCATAATAGATAATGCAATAAAATGTATTATGAGTCAGCTTCAAGAAAATACAGGTTGCTTTTTTGACCTAAAATACTTCAGAAAGCCCCCCAAGTTTCCCTGTCTTTCTTGTAAAATGAAATGAATAAGCTACAGTTGATTGCAGCATGAAAAAATCATAATGAACTAGCAAATCCAGATCTAACCTTCAAATTTTAGCATATTCATAAAAAATATTCCATGGAACAATCTTATGCATTTAAAGTAGCCCAAATATGACCTTAACTCTAGCTTCACTTAATTTTAGTAACAGCACCAACAGAAAATAGTTAGCAGTAGACTGCATAATAATATTTCAATGAATATGTTGAAGTTTCCGATTAAAATTACATTCAGATTTTTATTAAAGCTACAGAGTTTAGAGTACAGGAAATTGCATGCGTCAGTTCATAGCAATGCTTCCCTGAGTAGTATCCTTGGTGATTAGTGTTCATGTAGTAGAGTAAAAAAAATTTTTTTTTACATGGTTTACAAATAGTTACTGCCATAAAAAAAAAGTTATTCTTAAAACTTTTATTAGCCCCTATAAAAGGCTATCATCATTATCACTCAGTTGAGAAATCTAGACTTAGCAGCTGCATTTAGCCTTAAGGGGAAATATTTGCTTTATTATGAAGAGTGGTATTGTGGTACTAGTAATCATGTCAGTGATTATTCTGACATTAGGTAGGATGATATTAAAGATGTTTCAGCATAATATACTCAAGTTAGTAATTAAGATAGTGGTGTCATTGCTATTGTGTGTGTGTGTGTGAAGGACAAGACATTTCAAATACTACCTGTTCTCAATTAAGAGGGCTCCCAGGATTTCCAGGATTTCCAGGATTTCCTGGAGAAAAAGGGCCTAAAGGAGACAAAGGGAAAAGTGGTGAAGCTGGTCCTGTGGGTCCTCCAGGTCCAAAACCATCCTGCTGCTCTAACACTGGAGGTGTAACCTACACTAGATGGGGCTCTACATCATGTCGCAGGAACCTAGTCTATTCAGGCAGAGCAGGGGGAAGTTACTATGGCCATCATGGTGGAGGCTCCAACTATCTGTGTATGCCACATGAACCACAATGGCTGAGTTACAGAAGGTATTCAGGGACACAGTCCCATATATGGAGTAGAATATGAAGGGAACATAAAGCGCAACTCTTTCAACCACAATGCTCCATGTGCTGTATGCTACGTACCAGACAAGACCACTTCTATAATGATACCTGCAAGGACCAGCTGTCCCAGTGGCTGGACAAGAGAATATTTAGGTTATCCATGTCAGCTCATCGTCATTCAGCTCATTATCACACTGAGTTTGTTTGCGTTGATTTAAATATGGATAGAGTTCCAGGGACAAGTGCTAATACACATGGTGCTGTCTTCTACCACTCTGAAGCTTCTTGTAATGGATACTTGTGCAGTTTGTACTAAATAGTGAAGATATATACTTTATCATATTAATATAGAGTATCTATTATATTTTGTATTTTGTCACGATTCTATAGATTTCCAAAATTTGGTAAAGACTGTATGTTTATTGTTTTTGTATTATTATTGTGATTGTTTAAATTGGAATGGTAAGAATAGAGTATAAAAAATTTTAAGTTTAGTTAAAAATATATGTAGTTATTAATGAAATTAGTCTGTTTTAAACATGAAAAGAATTGTCAATTGTGTTACTTGAATCCTCACATGCATGGCTTTAAAAGATCAAACAAGAAGTCTATAAGAATGACACAATTCAGCAAAAACATTGTAAATCATTTAGCACTACAACCTAAAAATTTGGGAATAGTCCTCTCAAACTAATTTTATTTTCCTTTTTTCAATAACTATTTAATTAAAGATCTTCATAATATGAAACCTTCTAATTCAAGACAACACTGACAATTATATGGATGTCAAGATAATTTTATTGTTCATTAATTGGAAAAGAAACAATCAGGCATTAGTGAGCAACTAACTTATTTAAGTTCAAAGTCTGATTAATACTGTTGTCTTGTATGTTGCAATCGCTGGGAATGTTTTTGTAGAGTTGCAGTAGGTGTAAATTCAACAAGCAGTTCCCAGACTGCTACTTCAGAACTAAATAAAAAACTTTACCTCAATGCCCCAGCAGCAGCAGCAACACAAATTTAATGAATGTGACAATTACAACTAACAATACCACAAACAGAACACAATTATGAGGAATTAGAATACACATACACACACACACAAGTATAACAGCAAGATTAGAGCAGTAATATACTATTATACCGACATAACAGGAGGTATGAACAAATGAGGGAGTGCAAATTAGTTTTGTTAGGGAAAAGGAATCGATTGTGTGGTTAAGCCAATATAGTGAGGTTAGAGGGTGGGGCAGGTTGTATTGACATGTATTTTAAGGGTGCTTGCAGGACTAGATATTTACAGTTCTTCTGTTCTTCTTTGAACCACTCCTGATAAGATTTGACAAGCTGGCATTATAACTTATTCAAAAGTGATTCAGACTTTTTATCAGGTTATTAGGAGGCACAATTTTTTCTAATAATAAAAAATATGCTATATGCTATATATGGATTTTAAGTCACCTGGTAAAGAGTATGAGCTTCAAGTGGCATCAATGATGAATATTTACACTGCACTATCCGATAAATTTGGTATTTCTTCATTATAATATGCCTGTGGTAAAAAATCGCTAATATTAAAATGACAAGCAAGTTCTTTGATGTGGATTTTCATGTTCTTTATATAGTTATTTGTGAATATTAATAGTACTCACTAAGTTTTGGAGTATGTGACGTGAGTACTACCATTTGTACCTATTAGCTAAATAAAGGGTATTTTTGGTAGTTCAAAAGCAACACAAATTAATTGACTTAAAAAGTGATTTTATATGTATTGTATACCAATATTCTGACTCTAATTCATCATTTATTAGTACTGTATAACATTCTCTGCTCACTCACAAGTTGTTTCCTATTTTTTTGTCATTGTTATTCGTCCATCAAATATACTGACATCCTATTCCATGAAATGGTACTGCATAGTGATCCTTTAACAATATTTACTATACAATCTTGAATTTCATAATCTACATGCATGTTTTGGTTCACAATCAAATTCTAACAACATAAATATAGCTATAATAATATAGAATTCAAACAAGCAACAAACATTTTAATCATAAAATTTCTCTTCTTTAACGTTGGAGTAATATTCTTCTGCATAGCGATATACATCACAGATGTCGTCTCTTTCTCGATATCGATATTTTCGAGCAAAGTAGCTGAATATTGCTAATGTAACAAAAGTTAGTGCTATGTTTATTCCATAGTACAGCAAATCAAAGCCTCGAAATTGATGTAGGTAAAGTGGAATTGCAAAAGCAGCTCCAAGAGCTTGAAAAACTCCCTTGACAGAAAACGACAGTCCAATGAGTAGTCCCTTCATAGAGGAAGGACTCTGGGCACAGATAAACTCATACAGAGCTGTTGTATAGCAACATATTAGATACTCCATATAAACATCATGGGAGGATTGGCAGAAGATACATTATCACAGGAGAACTTGAATGAGCAGTAGAATTGTAATTGTTATCATAAGCAAGAGGGAAAACAGTGCAGTCAGGTTTCTCAAACGAAAGCAAAGGTGAAATTAAAGCAGCTATTGATATTAAAGCCATAATTAGGAACATAATTCCTAAACCAATTCTTTTCAACATATTAAGGTTGTAAGGACAATTATACTTGTTCTTTATAGCCAAACATAAAGGAATTAAAATGACAACTATGGCTGAAGACAAAGTATTGTCACCAAAAAAATAATCATAGCTATTTTTTTCAAAAATATTATAATAATAATTAGTATAGTCCCACTGAAATGATACTACATAGCAGAACATTGCTGGATCTACTGCGTAAGTGAAGAAAAACACCGGACCTAAAGCCACTATGATTTTCAGGATACCATAGAATGCCTTCACATTCTCTACTTCTTCTGTAGTAAATGGACCACCATATTTATTTTTGGCAAGATCTAATCCAGTAGGTATCATATCTTCACAGTACGTGAATGCACTGCGACGAATTGGAACTTTATGATGCCTAGCAAATTGAGTGACTTTATAAACTAATTTGTAAGGACTAACTTCAGATGGAATTATGAGGAACCACTCTTTCCTTTTAAGAGCCACACACAAAGCTACTGCAATAATAGCAAAAGATGCTATTAAAAGCAATAATATGCAAACCATAGTAGCTAGAGATATACCACCTGTAAACACCATATTCCAAGGTTGTACAATTATCAGTTGCACTAGATAATATACCCACACATACCAGTAGATGAACAGACTTTGATGGTGAACTGGAGAGTCATGGAGCTGCTCCATACCAAACTGAATCACATTGGCATTGAACCCTATAAAACTAATATTCATGGCGAGATAAAACAAGACAGGTACTACTATTATTCCAACAAGTCCTGCCAACTGTCCAGTAAAAAATACGGCAATAAAGATTGCAGTTGGTACAATGGAAACTAGGAGAGCTATAAGTAGCAGCTGTAAGCTTCGAATAATCATTTTGTATTTGCCAACAACATTGTCAGCTAAATATCCAGCCAAGGGATAAAAGCACAGAAAAATGCTATTAACAACATATATGGCTACAATATAAACACCTATAAGTTGAAAGACACCATTGCTTGGGTTGCTAGCGAGTCCATATGTAATACCAATACAGCAACACCAGATCAAAGTAAGCCAAGCTGCCTTAGATTTAATACAAACACCACGCCTACTGATTCTTCGAGCTCCCTTAAGGGTGCAGTACCACTTGAAACCGCAGCGCTAAACCGCAGATGGAGGAGTTACGCTATGTATTTATTTCTCGTTGCCTGTTCAATGTACGCTTACTTTGTTGTTGCAGTTGAAACAGACACCAACAGACAGCTCTTATAAACCAAGTTTCAAGAAAAAAGACCGACCAGGAACTGAGAAACAACGGTACAAACCTTAAGGCTATTCAGCATATTCAGGGGCGACCGTTGCAGTTACGAAGTCGATTTTTTTTTCCAGCGGTAGCCTAGGGGCTTCCCCACAACTTAACAACGCCGTATTTTTGATATTAGTATTTGTTTTCCATTTTTTTAAATATTTTTATATATTTTTTTTTGTATCCTATTTAAAAGAAAAAACTCGTTGTTATGTTTTTTTAGATGTGGAGTGTACCCCGTGTACAAAATATGAGTTCATTCTGGTCATCCAGTACTTCTGAATATCGATTTTTAGGTACGAAGCTAACTTATTGATTCGTATTCATTTGATTCTTCAACTCCGCCCCCCAACTCTGAGCGCGCAATTTATTGTGGGCAAAATTCCGGGTGGTGGCGGCTCTAATTAGAACTGGTAAGTAAACACAAAAGAAGAGTTACTGTGCGAGTGAGCCCTGCGGGGAAGAGTACAAGACTTCTGGAATGTACTGGAGGGTCCTAGACAACGAAGAAGCGGCGGCGTATTAATGGGGCCTGGAGTCACTCGTTTAGAATAGATATATCACGGCTCGCAGCTGCGACTTGAAGGAAGCATCTGCTTTGGTGTCTTTGGAGAGCTTGATAGAAGGTTAGTGTAGCGGGTAGAAGTTAGAAGCAGTTTCAGTGTGTTAACTTCAACTTCTCAGGAATTTTTGGTGCTATTTGTTAAAAGAAAATGTGAATTATTACTTTTATTGACTAATGTTATTTTCTTTCTACAATAATATATATTTATCAATTAGGCTGTTTATTATCAATTATTATTTTATTGATTTATTTAAAATAAGACCAGAATCAAATTTTAGATCATAGTACTTTGTCTGATCTACCTCAACAGGAGGAAAGGTTCTGGCATGCTCTTCATAGAAATAGATGAGCTCCGATTATGAGAAGGCACAACTCCTTGGTTCCAGGGTACAACTGGCAGGTTCACAACAAAAGTGCAGAGCAGAAGACATGGCTTCCTTGTTCTCCAGAGGAGAGAATAGTAGACCTTGGCTCTCCTAAGAAGTCATGCCTCCTGAAGGGAAGAATACTACATACATCCTGGTTATTTAGAAGAGAGGACATGACACTCCAGTAGAGAGGTCAATGAGAAGGCACAGCTCCTTGGATCCCCTTGATAGTATAGCATACTTCAGAACCTTTAATTTTGTTCATTTCATATTGTATTTGATTATGGCCCTGCTACTATGGAGTTATGATTTATATTATAGCCCGTTACCCGAGCGACCGCGCTTGTCGTTAAGAACTATAAATCTGATACAGTCTGGTATGCCCGTAAGAAAATGTATTAGCGGGGAAAAGTCTGATATAGTTCTTAGCAACCATAATTATGGTAGAAGGCAGATCAAAGCAAAATGGAATAATGAAGAGTTTGGGTACTTTAATACAATTACTAAGATAGCTAAGGCAATACTTTGCTCGTTGTTTATGTTCTGGCTATAAAATAGTTATAAACCAAAATCATTAGGTTTGTATTTCGATTTATAAATCCTCGCCACTCGGGCTGCGCCCTCGTGTCTCGGAGTTTATAAATCGCATACAAACCTCAATTTTGGTTTATAACTATAACATATTGTTTAGTAATATTTTTTAGAAAGTGAACAAATACAGTACTGGTAGTCCTTTGAGGTGAAAGCTCTTTGTGGTAAATTGTCTGGTACAGTTAATTGGTTCGTGTTCAAATTGTGCGCGAGTCGCGTACAATAGATGTACGGTTTCATTTTTATGCCCAAATGATTCTTCGCCTGCTTCCATTAGCGTGTCTCTCAGGGAATTATAATGCCACACCCATATGTAAGCGCGCGTTGAAATTGCAAAGTACAAGTTATTCAGCCCACAAAAAGCTTAGCTACATTATATCAAGCCGGAGGCTCTAGTAGCATTTAAATTTGGATTTTTAGGCCACTGCCATGATATTGAAGCACCGAATGTGCGAACCCTCAGCGCTGCAATAGCAGGCTGGCTTAGCCGACCTTCTTTCTATCTTTCTTTTTTTTTTTATGAGGGTGGGGGGGGGGGGAAGGGGGGGGGGGGGGGTGACAGGAGGTTGAACATCACATATCTTAGCATGAAGATACACTTCCTTAAGTACATTTTGATGCTTCGTGCTCCTCCAATTAAGTAAAGTATATTTCACCTGTTCCATAAGGTTAAAATGATTAACCTGTAGAATTTAATACAAATCAGGAGGGAGAAGGTTATTCGAAGTGTAAGTGGATTGGCAATGCTAAGGGTGGATTCATCGTAATATCCCGTTTATCATAGAAGGAAAATTTGCAACAGCCCTGGAGCAGGTGGGCAATACTGATAACTCACATACAAGGAAAGGGAAAGGAAGTAGAGCATTAGTTGGTGGAGATTGAAAATATTCATGAGTTTACCTGAACGTGTCCTGCCTTGATCACTCACTGGTTTAAAGATTGCCAAGCTATGCAAGGCAGAAGACCCGCAGGTGTATAGACTTTATCAGAGATTATCAATTTCAATAGCATAAATTCTCGGCCTTGTGGGCCTTCTAGTGCAAGTGATGTGAATGACAGTAAGCCAGAGGAGTCAGTGAATATAATACATACATTACATTACAGGAAATATATTTTATGAAAGAGTCCAAAGTGTGAAAATTGTTCAGGGGTGGTAGAAGTTTTCCCAAGGCAGCCTAGACTGTTGAAGGAATAACCTGTTATGATTCTATGAGCAGAGTAAGGAACAAAGAAGGTTTTGATAGACTGTGTACGGTTGAAGAAATAACCTGTTATGATTCTATGAGCAGAGTAAGGAACAAAGAAGTAAACCAAAGACCAGTAAAATTAATATCAGGGAAGGACTTGAAGTAAGGATAAGAACCAGTTACACTGAATTGACATGGGGAGGTAAGGGAAGAGAAAGTTTACTGAAACAGAACATAAGAGTAGGTCAAGAAAAGGAATGCATTGAAAAGCAAAACATAACAACCTAAGCATAAAAGGGGAATAACATTTCACTGACAACCAGTAGCACGGTTGGGAATCATAAGTGCAATGTAATACTGTGTGTTTAGAGGTCTTCAGTAACAAGCTAAAGAGAGCTCAGAGTAACACAATGTATGTAACAGAACAAAACAGAACAAAATAAATAAATAACAGAAAGTGTGTAAAACTTCTACCACCCTTCAACTGTACACAGTCTATCAACACCTTCTTTGTTCCTTACTCTGCCCATAGAATCATAACAGGTTTTCTTGCTCACTCTATGCCTCGCCAATGATATAATTCAATACAAAGATGGTACCCATGACCAACTAAATTTGGTACAGGGACAGATGTAGGATGTGCCTTAAGCACTAGCAGTGAATGTCCATATGTATTATTTGTTGCCAGGCAGTCCATGTGTAAGAGATATACCACCTACATAGAACTTAATTGTTACTGTAAGTAGAGTAGATAATGAATTCCCATATCTATGTCCAAGTATTCTGCTACTGACTGTAGAAATAATTGATTCCATTTATAAGTATGTCATGGAGTGACTCATTTCTTCCTTAAATTAAGAGTTGATTTAATTGTGCATTGTCATTTAAAGATTAACATTAGTACTCTGAATAGCCAGTTGGTTTTTGTACTGTTCAATTTCAACTTATTGTTAGGCTTCAAGTACTTGACTTGTGCAATAACTAATTATAATTTCCAAGCAGGAGCTCAAAATTTATCACTTTCAATTTATCCTCAGCTCCAAGTTGAGGATAAATTATCAGATGTGTCATATCACTATCATAATGTACAAATTCATTCACTTTATACAATACTAAAGCTATTTGGATTTAAATCCATTAAGTCCATTAAAGTTTAGTCACAGTTTACTCATTGCTAATATAGCCCAAATACCTCACATTTAAACCCACTGTTTAGCTAATCATATTTACTGACGACATCTGCTTTTAACAGCCTAGAAACATGTGGTAGATAAATAGTGGAATAATCAATATGTAAAGTAGTATAGTGTCAACAGCACAATGGAGATAAAACGCACTGTGCATGAATAGTTACTTGTTATTTGCCCTTTTCCTTAGCAAGTTTAACAGTAGTTTTCGGGTGAATGTTGGAGTACTTGGGGGCTCAACCATTGTATTGGTGTTACCACCAGCTCACTAGGAGTAGGGGTTGTATTTAATGAGGCAGCATTAATTTCTGATTTTGTTGTATCGGAGACATTTTGGGATATTTCAGTCATGATTGTGTTTCTTACTTTGCTCAGTGGCAATATTGTGGATTGGCTTGTAGTAGTTGAACCTCATTGACTATGGGTTTAGTCTTCTTTGTGTGAACATGACACTTAATGATGGCAGGATCAGCCAAGTGATTTTCCAGTGGAACAAATCTGAAACAAGAATTGTTCATGTAGCATATGATGTGCACAATAGAGAATATACCTCTACTTGACCCTTACAAGTAAGCAGTGGTACAGCTAATGAATTCAGAAAGAAAACTGGAAAAAGATCCCGGTTCGTGAAAGAGGAACCCCGCCGCTGTCAGACTGGATATATGCAGGCCTTCCAAAGAGGGAGAAGAGCTGACATACACACATGATAACACTAATAGTAATAACATCCTTACATAATATATGAGAACACAAAATGTGAATTGACTGTACTCATCAGTGGTATTCAAGAAGTGATTGATGGATTTCTGAGGGCCTTTGAAATTAATTGTTTTTTTTTTGCTGAAATAGTTGAGTACCATTAATTAGGTGGGCTTGAAAAATTGAGTTTGCATAGGTCTGACAATTTGTTATCATCTGTCTCACGTCTTCAAATATGGTAAGTTTCATGTTTTTGGAAAATGAAATATAGTGGTGACTGCAAGGTGGCGAAGTGAGTTATAAAGTTCATGCAGGGCCCCAGCTCACAGAGTTGTGGCTCAGAACGCATGTAATAATATATCTCGAAGAACATTTTTAGCCCCAGGATGAATTGAAACTGTAGCAAGATAACTCCAAAATCTATCATTCTTAATTTTTGTCTTTTGGTTATTGTCAAACATAATAATCAACTGACAGCTGATCATTGCGGTGAAGTGTAGACCAGTAAAGAAATACTTCCATGAATTGTTAGAAGTGTTTATAGGCTCCCTTAGATAGAGGTAAGGTGGGAATTGTGGTAAGTGGTCATTTCTTCACAGAATTGCCTCAAATCTACTGGGAGTAGTGAGATAAAAATTCCAGTACCCAATAACTGCTTTCACATCTTAAGGAGTTGGGAGCTGCTAGAGACAACGTTAATGGTCAGGGTTAGATGTGATCTGTCCACCAAGGATAGGGATTGTCCAAGTGAGAACATGGTTGTAAGGTGTCAGGTAGTCCCTGTGTAAGAGATATACCACCTACATAGAACTTATTAATTGCTACTGTAAGTAGAGTAGATAGTGAATTCCCATATCTATGTCCAAGTATTCTGCTACTGACTGTAGAAATAATTGATTCCATATATAAGTATGTGGACTGACTCATTCCTTCCTTAAATTAAGAGTTGATTTAAATTTTGCATAGTCATTTAAAGATGAACATTAGTACTCTGAATAGCCAGTTGGTTTTTGAACTGTTCAATTTCAACTTATTGTTAGGCTTCAAGTACTTGACTTGTGCAATAACTAACTATAACTTTCACGGTGGAACTCAAATTTTATCACCTTCGATTTATCTTCAGCTCCAAGTTGAGGATGCCTAGATAATGGCATTTGCTTTGCTAGAGCTCTATCACCAATAGCTACCATCCAGGCTATTGCACTGCATGGGAATATTGTATTTCAAATTTATGGGTGTTGCAATGATTTTGCAGTCTATGGATTTGACGATCACATATCAAACACTACTATTAAGCTGTGTTGATTTATACATTTTACACAGAAAAGATTTTTATGCAGGAATTAATAATGCAAAGGGTGTCAGTGAATATCTATAGGAAAAGATGTCATTAGTAAATATAATAAGCTAAACAGTGTGTTTTAATGTGAGGTATTTTGGCTATATTAGCAATGAGTAAAGTGTGACTACACTTTAATGGGCTTAATGGATTTAAATCCAAATAGCTTTAGTATTGTATAAAGTGAATGAATTTGTACATAATCATAGTGATATGACACATCTGATACACCAACTGCTTAAAAAAAATTCATATAGGTTCGTCAGATTAGCAAAACTTTTCATCTATTAATATCATTAATTTAATGGGGGGTGGAACTTACAAGTGACCCGAAAAACTCATGCTGGCTATGGACTGGCATGCATGGCACGTATTATATAGCTATGAATAAAGTAACTGTTCTTGAAATAGTTATGCTTCAAGATGCATGCTTTTAACAGCCTAGAAACATGTGGTAGATAAATAGTGGCATAATCAATATGTAAAGTGGTATAGTGTCAACAGCACAATGGAGATAAAATGCACTGTGCATGAATAGTTTCTTGTTATTTTCTCTTTTCCTTTAGTAAGTTTAACAGTAGTATTCAGGTGAATGTTGGAGTACTTGGGGGCTCAACCATTGTATTGGTGTCACCACCAACTCACTGGGAGTAGGGGTTATATTTAATGAGGCAGCATTACTTTCTGATTTTGTTGTATCGGAGACATTTTGGGATATTTCAGTCGTGATTGTGTTTCTTACTTTGCTCAGTGGCAATATTGTGGATTGGCTTGTAGTAGTTAAACCTCATTGACTATGGGTTTAGTCTTCTTTGTGTGAACATGACACTTAATGATGGCAAGATCAGCCAAGTGATTTTCCATTGCAACAAATCTGAAAGAAGAATTGTTCATGTAGCATATGATGTGCACAATAGAGAATATACCTCTACTTGACCCTTACAAGTAAGCAGTGGCATACACACTGGATAACACTAATAGTAGTATTAACATCCTTACATATGAGAACACAAAATGTGAATTGATTGTACTCATCAGTGGTATTCAAGAAGTGATCGATGGATTTCTGAGTACAGCTAATGAATTCAGAAAGAAAACTGGCAAAAGATCCCGGTTCGTGAAAGAGGAACCCAGCCGCTGTCAGACTGGATATATGCAGGCCTTCTAATGACGGAAAAGAGCTGACGGGCCTTTGAAATTAATGTTGTTGTTTTTTCTGAAATAGTTGAGTACCTTTAAGTAGGTGGGCTTGAAAAATTGAGTTTGCATAGGTCTGACAATTTGTTATCATCTGTCTCACGTCTTCAAATAGTTTCATGTTTTTGGAAAATGAAATATAGTGGTGACTACAAGGTGGCGAAGTGAGTTATAAAGTTCATGCAGGGCCCCAGCTCACAGAGTTGTGGCTCAGAACGCATGTAATAATATATCTCGAAGAACATTTTAGCCCCCAGGACGAATTGAAACTGTAGCAAGATAACTCCAGAATCTGTCATTCCTAATTTTTGTATTTTGGTTATTGTCAAACATATAATCAACTGACTGCTGATCATTGCGGTGAAGTGTAGACCAGTTTTCCTTTTCTAAGTGTAATTGTATGAAAGTGAAATGGCGCACACTGTTTGTATACAACAACGAAACGATGAGTAATGTGGAAATATGCAAACACAACATTCTTTTGAACTAATAATGGAACATACATACACAATATAGTTTCTACACAGATAAAGATATAGTTTCATGAGGAGGAAAAGCCAGGATGTGGTGACAGTTAGTGGGCAGATAGAAATGCAATGCTAATGATGTATGATAAGATAATGCACTGATACAGTTTCCAAGTAGGTAGTCCACTTATTTGATTTGTAGCATTACTAGGAGTATTACAGTAGTGCACGGGCTATTAAATTGTATAACTGTTCTATGAAGTGATATAATGCTGAACTTCACATTACGTAATCAATATTGCTATGGATGTATTTGTTATTACATGTTTGTGTTTGAGTGTGTATATTTTATATAGCTATATCTATCCATGTATATATATATATAAATGCTTGCAAGAATGATATTCTCATTGCTCTATGTTGTTCTCTGTGTGCTCTAAGGCAAAAAGTTCTGGTGAGACACGACATGTATAATAAAGTATATGTTGATATGTTCTGGTATAGAAAGTTTTGCCAGTATGAAGAAACATGGCTTCAGAAATATATACCAGCAACTGTATTATGTCTTTTGAACCTACTACTACTTTTTTTTAATGAAACAATCTCTTTGAGAATTTTCAAAGCAGAACAACTAATATTAATTAAATTGCTTGGGCAAGCAAACAAAATTTTCTCATTTACCCTATCATTGGTAGGTATGTCACACAATTCATTGAACCATTTACCACATGGCAGGAGAATATTATGTATAGCCTATGTGTTAGTAGGAGATAGCAGCTCTGACATCTTCTATGGCAATGAGCAGAGAGTAAATTTATGGACTTGTACATCAGTCATAATGTCCTTTTAATTCATGAAATACTCATTATAATATACCATTGCATTTTCTGTAATTCTTGAACAATATGGCTTTACTACAAAAATAAATTTAAAATCTACAAAAGTTTTGTCCGCAATGATATAAATATACATAGCTGTATAAATATAATTTACACAAGCAACAAAACTTTAGTCATAATGTTTCTCTTCTTGAGAGTTGGAGTAATATTCCTCTGCATAGCGATATACATCACAGATGTCGTCTCTTTCTCGATATTGATATCTTCGAGCAAAATAGCTGAATATTGCTAATGTAACTAAAGCTAGTGCTATGTTTATTCCATAGTACAGCAAGTCATAGCCTCGAAATTGATGTAGGTAAAGTGGAATTGCAAAAGCAGCTCCAAGAGCTTGAAAAACTCCCTTGACAGAAAAGGACAGTCCAATGAGTAGCCCCTTCATAGAGGAAGGACTCTGGGCACAGATAAACTCATACAGAGCTGTGTATAGCAACATATTAGATACTCCATATAAACATCGTGGGAGGATTGGCAGAAGATACATTATCGCAGCAGAACTTGAATCAGCAGTAGAATTGTCTTTGTTTTCATAAAAAAGAGGGAAAACAGTGCAGTCAGGTTTCTCAAACGAAAGTAGAGGTGAAATTAAAGCAGCTATGGATACTAAAGCCATAATTAAAAAAATAATTCCTAAACCAATTCGTTTAAGCATGTTAGGGTAGTGAGGACAATTATACATGTTCTTTATAGCCAAGCATAAAGGAATTAAAATAACAACTATGGCTGAAGACAAAGTATTGTCACCAAAAAAATAATGATATCTATTTTCTTCCAAATTATAATCACTACTATAGTCCCACTGAAATGATTGTATATAGCAGAACATTGCTGGATCTACTGCATAAGTGAAGAAAAACACCGGACCTAAAGCCACTATGATTTTCAGGATACCGTAGAATGCCTTCACATTCTCTACTTCTTCTGTAGTAAATGGACCACCATATTTATTTTTGGCAAGATCTAATCCAGTAGGTATCTCATCTTCGCAGTACGTGAATGCACTGCGACGTATTGGAACTTTATGATGCCTAGCAAATTGAGTGACTTTATAAACTAATTTGTAAGGACTAACTTCAGATGGAATTATAAGGAACCACTTTTTCCTTTTAAGAGCCACACACAAAGATACTGCATTTATAGCAAAAGATGCTAATAAAAGTAATGATCCACATAACGGAATGGCTACAGATGAATCATTCGTAAACAACATATTCCAAGGCTGTACAATTATCAGTTGCACTAGATAATATATCCACACATACCAGTAGATGAACAGACTTTGATAGTGAACTGGAGAGTCATGGAGCTGCTCCATACCAAACTGAATCACATTGGCATTGAACCCTATAAAACTAATATTCATGGCGAGATAAAACAAGACAGCAACTACTATTATTCCAACAAGTCCTACGAACTGTACAGTAAAAATTAATGCAATAAAGATTGCAGTTGGTACAGTGGAGACTAGGAGAGCTATAAGTAGCACCTGTAAGCTTCGAATAATCATTTTGTATTTGCCAACAACATTGTCAGCTAAATATCCAGCCAAGGGATAAAAGCACAGAAAAATGCTATTAACAACATATAGTGCTACAATAAAAACACCTATAAGTTGAAAGACACCATTGCTGGGGTTGCTAACAAGTCCATATGTAATGCCAATACAGCAACACCAAATCAAAGTAAGCCAAGCTGCCTTAGATCTAATACAAATACTACCCCTTCTGATTCTTCGAGCTCCCTTTATCCATGGTGGTTTGCCTACTTTATTTCCCAGCAACAGATGTGCAGTTTCATTTTTACATCCAAACGATTCTTTACTTGCTTCCATTAGCTCACCTCATAGGCCACTGCCAATGATATTGAAGCACCGAATGTGCGAAACCTCAGCGCTGCAATAATAGTCCGGAGTAGCCGATACCTTCCTGTTTTATGAGGGCGCGGGGGAAGGAAAGGTGTGGAGGAAGCTGTACTGGGGGGTAGGAAGCTATTTTTGATTGGTCAGGCCATACAAGGCGTTTGTTCAAGTATCAGCTTTATTTATGGTCTTGATATTTTGCTATTTTTCAACACCATTTAGCTAAACAACAACAAAAAAAAGAATAACTAGCTACTCAGAAAACAACAACAAACAATTGAAGTTTATTGCTTCAGTGCATCAGCTGGCTACTGCTGGTTTAATGTCAATTACACCTTCAGATCTAATCCCTTCTTGACTATAAAGAGACTCTCAATGTGTCATGCATACACTCAGCCCCATCCATTTATTTGATTTCTATATCACCCACGCATAGGTACCTGCTGGAGACCATGCTCCGTGAGGGATAACGTGGGTGAAGTGTTGGAGAGACGATTTGAAATGAATTGGAGATGTTTGAAAGAGAATGTATGGATGTATGGATTAAGAGAAGCTAGATTTTTTCTTGTGACATAAAGTGAGTTTACTAAAAGTTGGTGATATCTGGCTATGCTTTTGAAATAGACAATGTATAGACACAGTTGTTAAAACTGGAGTGAGCTTATTTTTTTCTGCAATTTACAAATGAGCCAGAATAATCCTCAGATCCATCTTCAGCTTCTATTTACACTGAACATCATCAATGAGTCAGGCAGTTATAAGATAAGCAACGAGCTGCTCCCAATGAATCCTTATGCAGTTGAGCTGTGAGTGCTCACTTACCTAATGACATAAAAGCACTCACTAGAATGCAAACTTGACATTCGTACCCTCTCCTTCACATGCTACTTTTTTTTAGATAATACATAATTTTAAAATGTTTGATTGTCGCCAGGAATTAATCCAGATACCCGGTTCTTCATTGTAAACCCAAAAGTGTGTAGTTCACACCAAATTAAATGTTAATCACTTATAACAATAACAAATGTGCATACCTCATCGTTATGGTGTGAAGTACACACCAAATTTAGTGTGAACTCACACCATAAGTGTGAACTCAAACTTACATTAATGTTGAATTATTTTAAGTTGGGTTGATTTTAATGTTATATTTATATACCAACATTATTTTTCAAAAAGAGATTGGTATGTTGTATGCCTGAATCCCAGATCTCTTTAATCGGGGGACCAATACCTTTGTCAACTCTACACACATGTACAACACAAACATAAGTTAGACTACAATGATAATAGCATTGGTTTTTGTTTGCATATGAAGGGTCCCTTTAGTGTGAAGTGTTATATCTCGGTCCATGTGTAAACAGTAGTGTTACATGGTCACATTCAAATCCTTGGTATGTTGGTAGCTACTTTTTCTGTGATACAAAATCATGTAGTTTTCTAGTGCACTATATTAATGGTAAGGTGCAGCCACTGCATGATTTATCTGATGTGCTATGAGACGGAATAGGGTGTGAACTTTCTAGTTCCTGCTGATCTTTTAACAGTCCTCCATATTTCTGTGAAGGTCTAGGCTACACTACTAATGAAGACTTAGAACTGAGGTGGTTTACTGGCTTTGGAGATATTTTTATATTGTATTTTAACATTTATATCAAGTAAAATTTTAAGGCAAATGTTTTTTTTTTGTAATATGAAAATTATATAGCAGAGTTCTCATTTTGGAAGATAGTATGTGGTGAAAGTGGCAATGAGCTGGGTGAAATGAAGGGAAGTTATGGCCATACTATACCATTCATAGATGTAGGAACTGGGGAAGGTGATTACAAGTGTAAGTGGATTAGCAATACTAAGGGTGGATTCATCGTAATATTCCGTTTATCATAGAAGGAAAATTCGCAACAGCCCTGAGCAGGTGTGTAATACTGATAACTCACATACAAGGAAGGGAAAGGAAGTAGAGCATTAGTTGGTGGAGATTGAAAATATTTATGAGTTTTACCTGAACGTGTCCCACCTTGATCACTCACCAATTATGTATAATAATGCATCTACAATTGGCTCAAAATTGTAAGTGTCTCCCTTGATTCCCTGCAAATTATATTACTGTATGTTTGCGTGCTAAAAAAAGCCATCCTATTTTTTTTTTAGGCACTTCACACAAACTGATGCAGTCCGAGTGTTAGGTCCTATAATGTTTATATATATAAATAACCAAAGCTAAGTTTTGATATTGACCTGAGAGAATCTCGCTCACTCTATGTCTCGCCAATGATATAATTCAAGTTTTAAATACATGGTGTGCAAACTTTACTAATTATAAATTTTTACCAAACATAAATACACATCACTCATCAGTCTTATCTCCATATCTTCATGAGTAGTGTAGTTGAGTTTCTTACAGAAGTATGGATGATTATTAAATGAGCAGCAAGGGTTGGCAGGATCTCATTCTTCATCATCTCATAAAGTGTCAAACATTTTCTTGTATTTCTCTTTTATCCTGTAATCATTTAATCGTAATGTCACAGAGGTAGTTGCAGCCCACAAAGATAGTACCCATGACCAACTAAATTTGGTACAGGGACAGATGTAGGATGTGCCTTTATAAGCACTAGCAGTGAATGTCCAAATGTGTTATCTGTTGCCAGGCAGTCCATGTAAGAGATATACCACCTACGTAAAACTTTTGTTACTGTAAGTAGAGTAGATAATGAATTCCCATATCTATGTCCAAGTATTCTGCTACTGACTGTAGAAATAATTGATTCCATTTCTAAGTATGTCATAGAGTGACTCATTCCTTCCTTAAATTACGAGTTGATTTAATTGTGCATTGTCATTCCTTCCTTAAATTAAGAGTTGATTTAATTGTGCATTGTCATTTAAAGATAAACATTAGTACTCTGAATAGCCAGTTGGTTTTTGTACTGTTCAATTTCAACTTATTGTTAGGCTTCAAGTACTTGACTTGTGCAATAACTAATTATAACTTTCACGGTGGAGTTCAAAATTCATCACTTTCAATTTATCCTCAGCTCCAAGTTGAGGAGGCTTAGACAATGGCATTTGCTTTGCTAGAGCTCTATCAACAATAGCTACCATCCAGGCTATTGCACTGCATGAGGATATTGTATTTAAAAATTTATGTGTTGCAATGATTTTGTAGTCTATGGATTTGACGATCACATATCAAGCACTACTATAAAGCTGTGTTGATTTATACATTTTACACAGAAAATATTTTTATACAGGAATTAATAATGCAAAGGGTGTCAGTGAATTTCTATAGGAAAAGATGTCGTCAGTAAATATGATTAGCTAAACAGTGGGTTTAAATGTGAGATATTTGGGCTATATTAGCAATGAGTAAAATGTGACTAAACTTTAATGATCTGAATTTCATTTTTTTTGTACCGTTATTTAAATCCTGAACTATTTCTTAACAATCATCTGATCACATAAATATCAAAGAGTGCTGCATTCTCTATTTATAGTTGGCTCCCCTATTTGACATTCGGTAAAAAACCAAGGTAACTTTATCTTTTTAAAATGCTTGCTCTCATATCTTTGAGTGCTATTTTAGTGAATATGGAAAAGGTTAAATAAGAACAACAATTGATATTTTATTACATATAATGCTGAATAGTACCCACTTCAATGAATGAGTGAAATGAAAATTACTTGAAGCTGTCCAGGAAGTCCAATATGACAACCGGAGCAAGTGGTGCTGGATAAGTTGTGAACAGGTGTGGAGTGTGTACAAAATCATGAACAATCAATGCAAACAGTGTCATTACGAGAATGACAAATTTTTACAAGATTATATCAGCTGTTCCCTCTATAGAATCTTAAAGGGGCCATCATAAGCAGGTAGGCTTCATGCTTAATGAAGGAGTACTTTATCATTGTATCCGAGTCAATGGATGTAATAACTCCAAATATAATATGCTGACGTGTAGAAGGCCTGGTCTTTTCCATAAAGTCTGTACTTCAGATGACATTAGCCTTAAGCTATGTTTTAATGTTTGAAATCTGTATTTACGGACTAGTTCAAGTTATAATTATTAATTAATTTTGATAGTAGTCATAATAGATAATGCAATAAAATTTATTATGAGTCAGCTTCAAGAAAATACAGGTTGCTTTTTCTACCTAAAATACTTTAGAAAGCCCCCCAAATTTTCCCTGTCTTTCTTGTAAAATCAAATGAATAAGCTACAGTGGATTGAAACATGAAAAAATCATAATGAACTAGCAAATCCAGATCTAACCTTTAAACTTTAGCATATTCATAAAAAACATAATAGGAATATTCCATGGAACAATCTCATGCATTTAAAGTAGCCCAAATATGACCTTAACTCTAGCTTCACTTAATTTTAGTAACAGCACCAACGTTACCCAGAAAATAGTTTGCAGTAGACTGCATAATAATATTTCAATGAATATGTTAAAGTTTCTGATTAAAATTACATTCAGATTTTATATTTTTTTTCACATGGTTTATAAATAGTTACTACCATAAAAAAAACTTTTATTAGCCCCTATAAAAGGCTATCATCATTATCACTCAGTTGAGAAATCTAGACTGCATTTAGCCTACAAGGGGAAATATTTGCTTCAATATGAGAGTGGTATTGTGGTACTAGTAATCATGTCAGTGATTATTCTGACATTAGGTAGGATGATATTAAAGTTGTTTCAGCATGATATACTCAAGTTAGTAGTTGTTATAGTGGTGTCATTGCTATTGTGTGTGTGTGTGTGTGTGAAGGACAAGACATTTCATATACTACCTGTTCTCAATTAAGAGGGCTCCCGGGATTTCCAGGATTTCCAGGATTTCCTGGAGAAAAAGGGCCTAAAGGAGACAGGGAAAACTGGTGAAGCTGGTCCTGTGGGACCTCCAGGTCCAAAACCATCCTGCTGCTCTAACACTGGAGGTGTAACCTACACTAGATGGGGCTCTACATCATGTCGCAGGAACCTAGTCTATTCAGGCAGAGCAGGGGGAAGTTACTATGGCCATCATGGTGGAGGCTCCAACTATCTGTGTATGCCAAATGAACCACAATGGCTGAGTTACAGAAGGTATTCAGGGACACAGTCCCATATATGGAGTAGAATATGAAGGGAACATAAAGCGCAACTCTTTCAACCACAACACTCCATGTGCTGTATGCTACGTACCAGACAAGACCACTTCTATAATAATACCTGCAAGGACCAGTTGTCCCAGTGGCTGGACAAGAGAATATTTAGGTTATCTCATGTCAGCTCATCGTGATTCAGCTCATTATCGCACTCAGTTTGTTTACATTGATTTAAATATGGATAAAGTTCCAGGGACAAGTGCTAATACACATGGTGCTGTCTTCTACCACTCTGAAGCTTCTTGTAATGGAATGCCATGTGGCCCATACTATCCTGATAGAGGACTTACTTGTGCAGTTTGTACTAAATAGGGATATTTACTTTATTATATTATTATAGAGTATCTAGCTATCATTATTTTGTATTTGTCACAATTCTATAGATTCCCAAAATTTGGTTAAAGACTGTATGTTTATTTTTTTTTGTATTATTGGTGTGATTATTTAAATTGGAATAGTAAGCATAGATTATAAAAAATTTAAGTTTAGTAAAAAATATATGTAGCTTTAATAAGTTTGTTTTAAACATGAAAAGAATTGTCAATTGTGTTATTTGAATCCTCACATGCAAGGCTTTAAAAGATCAAGCAAAAAGTCTATAAGAATGACACAATTCAGCAAAAACATTGTAAATAATTTAGCACTAGAACCTAAAAATTTGGGAATAGTCCTTCAAATTTATTTTATTTTCCTTTTTTCATTAACTATTGAATTAAAGATCTTCATAATATGAAACTTTTTAATTCAAGACAACACTGACAATTATATGGTTGTCTAGATAATTCTATTGTTCATTAATTGGAAAAGAAACAATCAGGCATTAGTGAGCAACTAACTTATTTAAGTTCAAAGTCTGATTATTACTATTGTCTTGTATGTTACAATCGCTGGGAATGTTTTTGTAGAGTTGCAGTAGGTGTAAATTCAACAAGCATTTCCCAGACTGCTATTTCACAACTAAATAAAAAACTTTACCTCAATGCCCCAGCAGCAGCAACACAAATTTAATGAATGTGACAATTATAACTAACAATACCACAAACAGAACACAATTATGAGGAATTAGAATACACATACACACACACACAAGTATAACAGCAATGTTAGAGCAGTAATACAATTATACCGGCATAACAGGAGGTATGAACAAATGAGGGAGTGCAAATTAGTTTTGTTAAGGAAAAGGAATACATTGTGTGGTTAAGCCAATATAGTGAGGTTAGAGGGTGGGGCAGGTTGTATTGCCAGGGTGTTTGCCACTAGATATTTACAGTTCTTCTGTTCTTCTTTGCCTGAACCACTCTTGATAAGACTTGACAAGCTGGCATTATAACTTATTCAAGAGTGATTCAGACTTTTTATCAGGTTATTAGGAGGCACAAACTTTTTCTAATAATAATAGAGAAAATAAAATAATATGCTATATGCTGTATATGGATTTTAAGTCACCTGGTAAAGAGTATGAGCTTCAAGTGGCATCAATGATGAATATTTACACTGCACTCTCCGATAAATTTGGTATTTCTTCATATAATGTGCCTGTGGTAAAAAATCGCTAATATGAAAAAGAAAAGCAAGTACTTTGATGTGGATTTTCATGTTCTTTATGTAGTTATTTGTGAATATTAATAGTACTCACTAAGTTTTGGAGTATGTGACGTGAGTACTACCGTTTGTACCTATTAGCTAAATAAAGGGCATTTTTGGTAGTTCAAAAGCAACACAAATTGATTGACTTAAAAAGTGATTTTATATGTATTTGTGTACCAATATTCTGACTCTAATTCATCACTTATTAGTACTGTATAACATTCTCTGCTCACTCACGAGTTGTTTCCTATTTTTTGTCATTGTTATTCGTCCATCAAATATACTGACATCCTATTCCATGAAATGGTACTGCATAGTGATCCTTTAACAATATTTACTATACAATCTTGAATTTCATAATCTACATGCATGTTTTCGTTCACAATCAAATTCTAACGACCTAAATATAGCTGTAATAATATAGAATTCAAACAAGCAACAAACATTTTAATCATAAAATTTCTCTTCTTTAACGTTGGAGTAATATTCCTCTGCATAGCGATATACATCACAGATGTCGTCTCTTTCTCGATATCGATATTTTCGAGCAAAGTAGCTGAATATTGCTAATGTAACAAAAGCTAGTGCTATGTTTATTCCATAGTACAGCAAATCAAAGCCTCGAAATAGTTGTAGGTAAAGTGGAATTGCAAAAGCAGCTCCAAGAGCTTGAAAAACTCCCTTGACAGAAAACGACAGTCCAATGAGTAGTCCCTTCATAGAGGAAGGACTCTGGGCACATATAAACTCATACAGAGCTGTGTATAGCAACAGATTAGATACTCCATATAAACATCGTGGGAGGATTGGCAGAAGATACATTATCACAGGAGAACTTGAATCAGCAGTAGAATTGTAATTGCTATCATAAATTAGAGGGAAAACAGTGCAGTCAGGTTTCTCAAACGAAAGTAAAGGTGAAATTAAAGCAGCTATGGATATTAAAGCCATAATTAGGAATATAATTCCTAAACCAATTCTTTTCAGCATATTAAGGTAGTAAGGACAATTATACGTGTTCTTTATAACCAAACATAAAGGAATTAAAACGACAACTATGGATGAAGACAAAGTATTGTCCCCAAAAAAATAATGATAGCTATTTTCTTGAAAAATACCTTGACTACTATAGTCCCACTGAAATGATTGTATATAGCAGAACATTGCTGGATCTACTGCATAAGTGAAGAAAAACACCGGACCTAAAGCCACTATGATTTTCAGGATACCGTAGAATGCCTTCACATTCTCTACTTCTTCTGTAGTAAATGGACCACCATATTTATTTTTTGCAAGATCTAATCCAGTAGGTATCTCATCTTCGCAGTACGTGAATGCACTGCGACGTATTGGAACTTTATGATGCCTAGCAAATTGAGTGACTTTATAAACTAATTTGTAAGGACTAACTTCAGATGGAATTATAAGGAACCACTTTTTCCTTTTAAGAGCCACACACAAAGATACTGCAATTATAGCAAAAGATGCGAATAAAAGTAATAATCCACAAATCGTAGTGGGTACAAAAAAAGCACCTGTAAACAACATATTCCAAGGTTGTACAATTATCAGTTGCACTAGGTAATATATCCACACATACCAGTAGATGAACAGACTTTGATGGTGAACTGGAGAGTCATGGAGCTGCTCCATACCAAACTGAATCACATTGGCATTGAACCCTATAAAACTAATATTCATGGCGAGATAAAATAATAACGAAACTACCATTAATCCAATAAATCCTGCGAAATTTTCAATAAAAAGTAAGGCCGTAAAGATTGCAGTTGGTACAATGGAAACCAGGAGGGCTATAATTAGCAGTTGTAAGCTTCGAATAATCATTTTGTATTTGCCAACAACATTGTCAGCTAAATATCCAGCCAAGGGATAAAAACATAGAAAAATGCTATTAACAATATATAGTGCTACAATAAAAACACCTGCAAGTTGAAAGACGCCATTGCTGGGGTTGCTAGCGAGTCCATATGTAATACCAATACAGCAACACCAGATCAAAGTAAGCCAAGCTGCCTTAGATCCAATACAAACACCACCCCTTCTGATTCTTCTAGCTCCCTTAATCCACCGTTTGCCTTCTTTATTTCCCTGCAACAGATGTGCAGTTTCATTTTTATGCCCAAATGGTTCTTCGCTTGCTTCCATTAGCGTGTCTCTCAGGGAATTATAATGCCACACCCATATGTAAGCGCACGTTGAAATTGCACAGTACAAGTTATTGGCGAGCGAGCGAAGCGAGCGAGCAACTCTAAGATGTAGTCTATGGAAATCCTGAATACGTGGTCGTTTTGAATACGTGGTCGTTTTGAATACGTGGTCGTTTAAACGCGCGCGCATTCCAGAACTTCGCATACAGGTACAGCTCCAGTTCACAGAAACAAGCAGGTTGTGGCAATTGTTCGCCCCTACTGCTCACCAGATCCTGGCGGTCCCAAGTATGAGCAGTACTGCAGACAAAGTCTGATGCAGCATGTACCATTTCGACACCTTGATGACCTTCTTGGAAGTTGTACCACTTATGCTGAAGCATTTGCTGTGTTTCTGCAGTCTGGTAGTGTTCCCCCCTCACTCGAAGATGACATCTACAGGCTTCAGAAGCTCCAGCAGCAATCAAACGACCCCAATGCAATTGAAAGTGTCAACATTTCCCCAGAACTTCGCTCGCTCGCCCAACCAATGCTACACGAGCATTTTCTAGTATATT
>WLWD01003431.1_pt1 | contig 46073 bp, 39 predicted proteins | sample 6712731 | NCBI WGS metagenome assembly WLWD01 (sample SAMN12718690, study PRJNA576275) | sponge metagenome | isolation source: marine sponge | host: Mycale hentscheli | place: New Zealand: South Island, Marlborough, Capsize Point | collected 2014-11-01 | reverse complement strand
CCAGAATTTCATGAAATAAATTAATAATATTTACTACTTAATGGTATTCTGTGGTTATGATTTATAATGATATTCTGTGAGTTCGTTGTTTATCTAATAGTTGGTGAAAGTTCACTTCAGTTAATTGAGGTCCTTCAATTGCAATACACATACAGTGCTTCCAGCTTAAAGAGCAAACTTTTTGAAATTTTGACTGTGTTATAGTTTTTATTCCACTGCAGGGAAACCAAAAAGTCTACAAAGTTAATTTTTTGTATGTAGATGTATTAAGGCTATGTTAATAGGTACATCAAATTAGTTTGTGGTTTTGTGGTTATTCGTGTGGTAGGTGACACCTTGAAGAGGCTGAATTTTATCGTTTTCAAAATTTGATGTGTTTAAGCCAGGAAAAAAACAATTTTATACTTGGACCTTTCTCACTTAGCACATACAAAATATGTAATGTGAAGTTTATTTAAAAACTAAATTGGTGCACACAATTTATTTCATTACTCAAAAATTTCAAAATTTATGGCCAAAAATGTAGCAAAAAAGTACCAAAAGTGTTTAAGCCAGCATTCTTGTGTTTTTATACTTGGACCTTCTGGACTTGTCAGAACATAGAGTAATAATTGAAGTTTCATATATATTTTTTGTGTGTGTTGAAATATAATATTTAGTGGAAAAAATTGGAAAATTTTGGCTGACTTAGCGGTATGCCTTCTACGTAATCGCTACGTAAAATCTTAGCTCAGGCGCACTCAAGTCAATTATTGCCGGGCGGCAAAAAAGCGGGCAACACTACTTACTGTGTTTCTTTCTCCGGGTGCAAGCTAAGGCGTTCTTGGAAGTGGTAGCTAGTTTCTGCACTTTGGCGAGGAAGTAAGTTTCTTGTCGTCCATCTAGAGGACGTACTAGGAGGGGACTGGCGGTACTGCTGTTTAGAACCAGGTGAAGCCGAAACTAAGCATTCCTGAAATGCTTGCCAAGAATGGACACCGACACGCAGAGGCGCCTTGATGAGAGGATTCAGTGATTGTAGCACCTCTTCTGCGCTCTGGATTAGTAGCTAAGATGTGAGTAATCAGTGATTTAGATTTTAGTTGACAAGTTATGTCTAAACTAGTAGTTTTAGAATAGTTAGCTAGGTTGTAAACAAAACTTGGGAGACCTGGAGAAAAAAATGTAGTTCATAATGTGAACTAATACTTAATATTGCTGCATCTAATTTTGCTATATGTGCTAGGCTGCACACTGATGTGTGGAACATTCATCCATCCTGATTCCACCTCACTCTGACAGGCACTTTTCAGGCTCTTCTGGAATCTCCCTGATGTTGTCATTAGTAATAGTTATGCCATGGCCAACGAGGGGTTATGGAATATAACCGTCCCGATCCCGAGGGAGGGATAAGGGCCCCCGAGGGAGGGATAAGGGCCCCGATGTTGCCATGGCATAACTGCTACTACTACTCTCTCATATCCACCTATATGGGACCAGCCCTACCACATATAACTCTCCTGCCGCTCTCATGCCACAGGAATTTACCACAGCTAGCTGCTTTACTGCTTACTGCTGAGCAGCCCAGGTAGAATTAGATCTGGAGATAACAGCTGGCAGCTACAATGCTAAAGTAAACTTGCTAAAGTAAACTTGCTAAAGTAAACTTGCTAAAGTAAACTTTCTGGCATGCTTCAATTGAATTTTAATTGAATTTTAATTTTGGGCCGGAAACACAGAAGAATTCGCTTGACACCTAACCGGGAAAATATCATAGCCCCAGGGGAAAATATCATAGCCCCAGGAAAAATCACCGGGAAAATATCACTTTTAATCCATGGGTGTTACTGCAGCAACCATGGTATAAGTCATAATATTATATTGTCACACATTTACATTATATATTTTTACCAGTTTTCTGTTGTGAAGGTGCATTATCAAGAATGAATAAATCTAGGCATGACGTTTAAATAAAAAATCTGATATAGCAACTTTATAATAAAGAAAATGTATATAAATTATGTGTTCCAGAAGAATGACTGGTCAGCATTGGCATAGTGTAGGCTTGGTGTGGGAGGTAATATCCAGTTCTTTAGTCCAAGTTTACCAGTGGCATCATCTACTGACAGCTTCAACAATGACTAATACTTACTAGATGACCTTGAGCATCACCAGGAGAGGGTCAGCAGGGCCTGCTACATTATCTTTGTTGGAAAATACTTCTGGTATTAATAGTTTTAGCAATATCAACCAGTAATTTAAACTATTCTCGTTAGCTGTATGAGTTATCGCAGTTGAATAAAGTTAATTAGCACGCAGTAATTTCTAATAAGGGAAAGTACCTACACGCGGGCAAGAAATTAATAGGGAAAGTACCGTTTCGACCGCATCATAATGACGAATTCAACACGGGTGAGGATTGAATGACGATCCGGTGACGACACGGTAGAAAATAATGACGACAAAATAAAATGGCGATAATGTATTAGTCTATGGGAGAAGTCTGGTTTGAAGTTTCTGAGGAACCTTGTGGTGCTGTGTTTGTATTAACCTATATTTTAAGTGACAATAAATTTGTAACTACTTGTTTTGCGAGATAAAATTGATCATATCATAACTTATTCTCCAGTCACTGTAGTACTAATAACATCACTACTGCTCAACAACACTGCCTAAGTCATAAAAATGGAAGAAATCAAAGTATTTGTTCCATAACTTTGTGGATCACCTATAGAAACTCCAACACACTCCCAAGCATCACTCAATTATAGACTTAAACATTCGCCATCTTGTTCTTTCCCATGTATTCCATTCTAAACTTACCTCATACAAACACACTGTTTACTTTGGTTCTAGTCACTTCCTTCATATACTCTTGTAAAGTAGTTCTTAATATTAGTATTATTACAGCTGTGAAAGTCAAAGTTCTTCTCTCTCTCCTAGCTGTCCTTGTGCAGTAATAATTTGAGTGCAAAATCTCTGCTCCCTCGCTAGTAGAGATCTCTGTCTTGCTACTTAGTTCAATTAGTGTTCTAGTCATTATAGTAGTAGTCAGTCGCATTGTGTCTAGATAGACTGAGCTGCTGTCTGGTGCATAGTTTAGTTCTTAGGTGATAGCTAGGCCTTAGTGTTTGGGTCTTGCATAGCCTAACAAACGCCATGAACGTATATCATTAACATTATTCATTATCATTTCCTGTCTGTTTTGAGCATGCTCATTCAGGTTTTTGTGAACACATGCTTTTCAGTAAGTCTGTCTGTGTAGTGTTCTATAGTATGTCCAAGTTGAGTTGGCACGACCGCAAGCGCGGTAATTGAGGAATGCATTAAGTACTTAACCGGAAGAAATTTAGTCATGTGAATCCAAGTCAATTAAGCGCGCAAATGTCAATTGCACGTGAAAAAGGGGCGGTAGCACAGGTGCGCATCAATACTGTTGTAAGAAAGAAATTTAGTGAAGTTTATGGGAGTTGTTCGGGCGCTGTACAGCTCATCTCGTCTGTTTTCAATTATATTTATGTTTCTTACGCGCAGATAATGTACAGCAGATGGAAAACGCAAACTGATGGGACGTTCTTCTAAAGAGACAGGATTGAAATCAGTCGATTCTACCTACTGTGTCCCAAGAAATATTCTGATATTCACAGGATTCAGCAGTACAGCACTGTTAACTTGTAGCTGAAGTTATTAGACTTTCTTGTTGAATAAAATTATCAATTGTTTCATTTATTTATAATATATATATGAAAATTGATGAAATGATAGAATTTAAGTAGTACATATACACAAAACATAGTTGAGATCTGAGTTGAAGGTGGAGTGCAGCCTGAGTTTTAAAGAAACGTCAAACGGAATCCAAATTTCAGTCCAATCCAGCATATTTTGAATTCTACTACTTATCATTAGTGATACCCATAGCTTGTGTAGCCAAGTTTAAGATTAAGGAATTACTTTCCCAAGTGTATAGTGATCAACCTGTATGATTCTCAATTTTGGTAGCACTGCTAGAAATGTGTTGTTCCACTTATGGAGGAAAACACAGGGGAGGATCCAGGGGATACCTATAAAGGGCCATCCACACTGTAGGCACATGCCTACATAAGAACAAATGGACATTGTATGTATGTGTGTGTGTGTGTGTGTGTAAGTTAATGTTAATTGTAAATAAAGTGTTCATGAATGTTCTTAGTCACATGGGCTTTATGTCAGTATGAAATCTTCTCTTATTCTTATTATGTACATGTATTCACTCCTATAAAAGCAATGTCACTTTGTGTGTTTGTCAGTTCTTGTGCTATTCTCCAATTTAAAATTTTATTAAAAATTCAACTCAATTCGTTGAAAAGGTCTTGCTTAGAAGGGAACAAAAGGGAAATGACTTAGCAGATTATAATAGACACGAACACATGAAGTGCAGATGAGTGGGAATAGCTGGCCACATGCATAACTGGCGTATGAACTGCTACAGTGTCTAATTAAGCATAGCCAATTGGAATCCTTTATACAAACTACATAAAGCACAGACCCTGTCAGTCCCTTACAGTACAGGGAGAAAATGAAGTCCACTAGCCAAGGCCTTCTGCTGGTAAAATGTGCTCTGCTCTGGTTGCTATTTTCCATAAATTTCACAAAAGGTGAGCTGAAATGAAAATAATAGCACTTGTGGAGTAGAGGAAGTCTAGCACTTATCAAGCCTAAAGGTTGTAGATGTTCTTTGAGCATATGTAATTCTAAGCAAAAAACCAAAATAAAAACCACACAACATAAATTGAGACTCCCTCTTTTATTAATTAAGAATGATTCATAATAGTTAACTATGCTTTTGCTGTTGGTAGGCCTAGGCCAATTATGCCGGCATAATCTTGGGTTTAATAGGTGTGCCAAAGCATCGAGCATAATACGTACATGGTTTTTGAGGATTTTTTTACATTTAGACTACAGTAGGTGGTGTCAGTATGTACAGTGTGTATTACTAAGAAATGGATGAGTCTGTGAATCAACAAAGCTCACTAGAAGATTATGTAGAAACATTCATTTAACAAGCACTAATTCAAACTATGAACTGATTATCTTCTCTCTCACACTTAGTACATTTTCTTTTAACATTCAAGTACACTATCTAGATTCTAAATATTAATTTTGCCGTCACTATTTGAGTGTATGATTGAGTATAATACGAGCATAATAGGAAAATTTCAAAGTATAATAGGAAAATTTCAAAGTATAATAGGGAAATTTGATAAGCATTGGAGCAGAGCATAATAGGTGGAAAATGAAGCATAAGTGGCCCAGACCTTGCTGTTGGAGACATGAACAAAGCACCCTTTATCACAACACACACACTCACAACACACACACACACACACACACACAAGCTGTCACCAAGAAATCTAGTTTCCACTGCATTTCTAACTCTTAGCAACCGACACTCAATTTATTTGCCCTTCGTGACCATGTGACTTTATGTCCTTCAGCTGTGATATTGAGCACAGATGTCACCTCTTACCACACCAATGAAGGAGGGAACATTTTAATTGACTGTTATATCAAATGCAGTGAAAACATCACAGGCATACTAGTTCAATGGCATCTCGAAATTCCAGCAACTCAGAGAAGTCAAACTACCAGCAGACATTTGGAGAATGAACTTATAAGAAACAAAACAGAGTCACAATATGGAATTCAAATTACATTAAGGAACAACACCATATCCTGCGTTAATGGCATTGAAAAACACTTTTTCCTAGACATTGTAGGAGTAAAGGCCAACTTGAGCCATTCTGTGGTGAGATGTGGGATAAACGGTACATACACACCGATAGTAACATACATCATTGTCAACAAAATAGGTGAGTTAAACAGAACACGAGTCAAGCCATGTATATACATGTGTGCATCTGTACTACCATCGTGTAATATGGCCTGTGGCAATTCTACCACTGGCATCACATCCATCATTCAAATGCAGTATTATGAAAACAATTGTTAAAAAACTCTTTAACATATCCTACACTCTCGCAGTCTTGTAACTCCATACTTCTCTATAGCACACACACACACTTATTCTCATATTAGCATTTTAAAGGGAGGAAGAAGACTGTATGTTACCTCTTCCTAATTTGTTAACTAGAACCGGTTGTCATGGCCACCAGTGAGGTTAACTATGCCACATATTCTGGAGTGAGCATTTCTTGCCAACACTCCTGCAACTGGACCTCACTGTATCCCAACTACCAGTTGCTATGGAAACTACAGACCTTCCACCATCGACTAGGCTACTTTGAACTCCACGACTACACCAGTCAGGAAATGGCAAAGGATGAACTAAACGTTCACTTCATGATGACTTCTAATAGTGACTGTGAGTCTGGCAGTGACTGGAACACCTTCTCCCTGGACATTGTGGGCATGAGTGACCTGCTCCAACACGCTGTGGTGTCCTGTGGAGTGAGAGTAGACCAGAACTCTCCTCAAGTATACAGCAACAAGGATACTTACATCATCATCAATGAAACCGGTACGAAACTTTTAACCTGATGTCTAACATCAGGCAACTACAGTAACTTAGATTAATGTCAGTAACTTTTTACACTGTGAAACTTGCTGTGATATGCCAACAGCTGCAACTGATGATTTAATAGACAGCTGTAAGTAAAAAGAATATCTTTATTTCACGCCTTGTGGTTTAAATGCGATATTGAGTGCTTGCCTTGCTAAGCAAATGCCACTGTCTTAAGAATCATGTGTGTGTTTATAGTTCTAGAAGTCACCATGGCCAACCAAGTGAAATCAGCTGATGAATCTAGAGTGTGGATAGAGTGCGTGCACACGTGCAGTGCAGGGGCGGAGTTCCAGTACTTGTGGACAATGAGAGCATTTGAATACGACGGCTTTAAAACTCTCAATCTCCACGACGACTCAGTCAAGGCCAGAGTCAACAAGGACCTGGGTGTGAATATCAGTATGACCAGTGACGATGGCTGTGGGGAAGACTCCATGAGAAGGTTCTACCTAGACATCTCTGGCATAAACATTTCCCTCAACCGTACCATTGTGTCATGTGGTGTCACTAAGGAAGGCAGCTCCATTGAAGTATACTGCCCACACGATGGCTACATCCTCATCGCAACGAAAGAAGCTGCCACACGTAAGTATGTAGCCTCTTAAATTCCCACAGAACTAGATTGATCAATTTGTAACAAAGATAAACATAAACATGAACATGATCATGAATGATATGAACCTTCATTCTGTGGCTAATCCCCTCACTGGGTCAGTGGTTGCCTAGATCATTCCAAACACAACACACCAGTATAAAACCAATCCACTCTCACTGTGTATTGTGTATCGGTGTTGCTACAGCTCCAGCCACCAACTCTGTCGCAGTGATAGTGAGCATACTGGCTGTGAGTGTAATAATAATAGCAGTCTTGGCTGGAATGAAGGTCTACTGGCAACGCAGAAGACAGAAACAGTTCCGAACAAGTGTAGCAGAGCATGATGCAACCCAGACTGTCGCCATTAGTAATCCCATGTATGAAGATGCTGTAAACGAACAGAAGGCTACTATGTAATTGTATCTTCAATGCAACTTCATGTCACTAACCTGCATGTGTGTGTGTGTGTGTGTGTGTGTAACTTGACAGACCCTCACTGTCACACAATGTGTCTGAAATGCACTCTAATTCCCCTTCATTGTGACTACAGCAATATTCCATTCTTTGTCTCAGCAATATAATTATTGTCTTCACTATGACTATTATATTCTATTCTTTTGTGTCTGTAATATATGATGTGTGTGTCCGCCATTGTTTACACAATTTTCTCTACCTCCAAGTGTCCGTGACGATTGTGGTGTGGGAGTAGCTGTTGACGCGAGTACCACAGTGTCCATACTGCACAATACTTTTCTGTACATGGTTGCATATAAACAGCTGCCATGTTGTGCATCACTTTACTGGGTCTGGGATCATAAAACAGCAGTGAGGGGAAATTATGCTTATAAGAGCTTCGTAAGAAAATATATCGAGCGTCAGAGTTGTGAGTGTAAAAGCTGGAGAGATAAGAGGGGTGGGATGGACAGTGGGACACATACATCTGCAAGTGGGACACAGACATCTGCAAGTGGGACACAGACATCTGCAAGTGGGACACATACATCTGCAAGTGGGACACATACATCTGCAAGTGGGACACAGACATCTGCAAGTGGGACACATACATCTGCAAGTGGGACACATACATCTGCAAGTGGGACACATACATCTGCAAGTGGGACACATACATCTGCAAGTGGGACACATACATCTGCAAGTGGGACACAGACATCTGCAAGTGGGACACATACATCTGCAAGTGGGACAGACTTCTCAAGAGATCCCAAAGTCACAGAGCAACTGTAAGAGATGCAATGCGAAGTTTCAGGCATTCCTAGACAGAGATCAATATGGTATCTATTTTAAAATTAAAATACATATCTACTTCATCCTGCACGACGATATAATTACTATCAAGATAAATTAACTGATAATGGTATTCATAGTTGCATCTTATTCTGCTCTCATTGTGCGCAATGTGTGTGCGCGTGGTCCCTAATTTGTTTACACAAACATTCTCTGCCTCCAAGTGGCCATGAAGTTCAAAAAGTGGGAGAAGCTGTTGACGTGACTACCACAGTGATATATATTCGCACCTCTGAACTGCCCCTGGATTGTTTAGACTAACTATATTTAGTTCTTATGGTCACAGCTAGTCAACTACTCCATTGCCCATTCCATCTACTGTCAGGGAAAAAATCTGATTGCCAAAATTTATCATTCAATCCATAATATAAGAATAATTCAGTCTCAGCTGAAATAATAACAATAATAATAATAATAACAACAACAATAATAGTAATACAATTAAGGAGTTTTAATTTTGGTGCTTCAGCAACTCTGACTCTTTGGTGAGACTTTGCATACACTGTATGTATGTACCTGGCATTTGCTGGAGTGCAAATTCAAGGCCTTTTCTCATGGAACAGCAATGATCCAGGTGGGACTTCGGGTGCCCACATCACTTGCTGTGAGGAAAGGCCTGTTCTCCTGCGAGTTCCTAGCCCGGCTCCAGGACCTTTGGTTGCACGGCTCACAGTGCCTGCTTAGTGCACAGGCATCCTGGCTCTGCCAAGTGTACGTGACCGCCTAGCGGCAGCAAGAGACTTTGCATTTTCATTTTTTGTATGTATGTACGTACGTATGTATGTACATGACAATACAATCAGTGTTGTGTGTCCACTTCTTCCAACCATTTTGACTAGAAGAGTTTCAAATTATACCTTTCCAAGTAATGTCTTAAAATATATCCTTTCTATAAGCTTTAGGATACCTTAGTCCAAGTAAAATGTTTCAACATGTTTCTTCAAGGCTCTTAATGTTCTCTCACGTAAGACTATTGGTTAAAATAGGCAGTGCTTGCTGATATGATGAACGTTGTCATAGAAACAGTTTCACTTCTTTAATCACATGACTAATATTTATTTTGTACAAGTTAATCACTCGCACACTAGAGCTACTGTATCTTCCATTGTTATCACTCAGTATTACAATTGATACTTAACGAGAGGAAACTATTAATAATCCCCCGTGCTCCATGCCCCCTAAATACAAGATTTAGGCTCTTACAAAAAAAATTAAGAACAAGGAAACTAAGAAATGGAGAACACTCCACTAACTTTCAGCTATAGCAGTGACTGACCTCATCTTGTGGCAATAACAATAAAGAAGTAAATGTAGTCTGCGAACTAGTTCAGTATTAACACAGGGCGAAAACTTGAATTTCCTGTAGTAATGTATTTAAGACATTTCATGCATTCACCACCTTTCCTGTAGTGGATAGGGCTAAATGTCCTATAGTGCAGGGCATTTAGCCCTATCATGTACAAGAAAGGTAGTGAAAGCATGAAATGTCTTAAACATGTGACTACAGGAAATTTAAGTTTTTGCCCTGTGTAAAGTACAGCCAACAGAGTAAAAAAATCCTTCGACCTATAGCTACTAGTGAGATTCTGTGGTGTTTATTTATAATGGTACATGCAACCCCTTTTTTTCGCCAGTGCCACTAATTACGTAATTTGGTAAAGTGTCTTGATAAAATAAAGTAATTAATGAACCTGTGGACTATGAGTTGCTGGCCTTGAAAGGAAAATCAATGATGATGATGATGATGATAATAATAAACAATAATAACATGAGCTCTGGACCTCAACCATGTTCCATTTTGGTGCTAACATGCAGGTTTAATATAATAATAATTTATTATTTAAACCACTCTGATTATTGATTCAAAGTGGATGCCACTGGGCCATGTCCGTCCACTAATTTCTTGTTGACTGAGACTTGCATAACTTATTCTCCAGTCACTGTAGTACTAATAACATCACTACTGCTCAACAACACTGCCTAAGTTATAAAAATGGAAGAAATCAAAGTATTTGTTCCATAACTTTGTGCAAGTTTTTTTTATATTTAAATAACAGTTGTGCTGATAAACTTAAAACTTACATAAGTAGTCAAGTAAACACCATATTTAATGTGCCTTAATCTTCATGTTTATACTATAATCAGTTTAATAACTGATAAAATGAAACCATTAAATTAGAAAAACAAACAAACAGAATTGAATTTTTAAAAATTAAAATCATCATGATGTATATAAGCCAATGCAAAGCCGACAGACGGCAGTATCTCTACACAAGAATAGACAGACAGAAGCCAGTTTACTTGACAAGGAATGTTTAGCTCTCTCTCCAAACTCATATTCCCAGCTTGTGTGAAGTTCTTCTCTAAATCCTCAGAGACAACCAGACAAGCAGCTGCAAACAGTCAAAGATCACTCAATGGACACAAAAAGAACAAGGTAAGAGGTGAGCTATAAAAATGGAGTGTGTATATGTAGATATCTGTTCCTTAGGTGACCAGATACTATGGTGCTGTCAGAGAAAAGTTCAACGAGGAGGACTACATCAAAGTCTATCAACCTATAAATAAATCTGAAGAAATAGCAACTATGAATTTTAATTCTCCACAGCAACAAAAGTCCTTAAAGGATTACGTCCCTGAGGTTTATGATCAAGGCCAAATGAACAGCTGCACAGCTAATGCTATATGTGCCTTACTAGCTGTGAACCAAAACAAGAAAATGGATGCCAATGGATCACATGACCTCCGCTCTGATCCCTCCAGACTGTTCCTGTATTACAACACACGACGTATGGCAGACTCCGGAGCAACATTTCAAGAAGTAATGGAAGCTTTTGATGCTAGTGGAATATGTGAAGAAACACTGTGGCCTTATCAAAAAGAAAAACTGACCATAACACCAGACATGTCTGCCTACAACAATGCCAAGGGAATCATAACACAACGTCAGAGACTTATTCAAGATGTCCAGACATTCAAGAACTGTCTGGATAATGGCTACCCTTTCGTGTTCGGCTTCACAGTTTATAACAGATGCTTTGACGATGCAGGAGAAACTGGTGTTTTACCTCTCCCCACAAAAGAGGAGCGACCCTTACCAGATGGATACCACGCAGTGATGGCAGTGGAGTATGATGATGATAAAAATGTTTTTCTGATTCTGAACAGCTATGGCCGAGCTTGGGGCAAAGACGGATACTTCTACATGCCTTACCAGTTTATAACAGACGCTGAAATGTGCTTTGACTTTTGGACCATCACATTTGATTTAGAGTGCAGCAGAAAGCTAGACCAAGATGGCAGCAGGCAACAAAACCAAGACGGCAACCAGCAGTCAGCCAATGAGAAGACATGGCTCCCCTATGTAGTAGTGGTTACAACTGCTACCCTCATATTTGGCACAAACCTTTACAAAATGTTGAAATAAAATGGTGAACTTGTAATATTGAACTCTTCTCCGACCAAAAAAAAAATCACTAATTTGTGTTTGTGTGTTTTAATCAACTATTTTTTGCATATACAGATTTTTTTTGTCCATGACCTGGACTTGGTATTTAAATAATCATGTTTGTTAAATTACCTGTATTTGTATGAGTATTAGTACAGATAACCGTGCCATCACTCGCTAATATACATGCTAAGTAAGTCTTTAATTAATCACTTGCACTGTAGATACACAATATCGTTCACTCAATCTCTGGATTTCAGATTTATAGCTTCCTCCAGAACTTCATTCTCAACCTATAGCTCCTCCAAATCGATTGCCTAAGAATGAGTTTCCAACTAGAAACTACTTGAACTGCACATGCACATTTCCAAGGCTAGCACTGCATGCATGCGCAGTTAGCATATTAGGTTAGTTGTAATTCCACCTGAAGAAGAGGAACATCCATCGAAATGCTGTGTATTAAAACCATCCAGATATGAGCAGTCCACAAATTTAATACCTAACATTATAGTTGTACCACGTCAAGAATGACTCTTAGAAATCACATACAGTTACCTGTATTATTTCACATTACCATGGTCTTCACTTAGTTTTCGTGCTATCCATCAGTTACTGTGCTATTTCACTTTCCCTATGCAAGTTGAATTGAACAGCCACTATTCCCATACAATTTTGAATGGGCCATTTATGCGCCATACAGTTGGGAGATTGTCCGTACCATAGCCAAAGGTAACAATTTATTTCTGCAGTTAAGAAACCACAGTCGTGTATTGTATCTTCGTCAAAGAAATCGTCCCACTTCTATTGTGCTATTATTCATACTGTTTCTACAGTTGCTAAATATTCACACAGGAATTTGCAGAGCTATTACTTTCTAGCAGATTAAGTGCAGAGAGATCGCTGCAACCAGTCAAATCAATATACTGGTTTCCACTGCTGTGATACCTCAAAATAATATCACACTGTTTTGTATTGAAAAATGACTCTGCTATCGTATTAATATTTCAATACATGTATGCTTAAATTTGTGACCTTTAATCCATTAATTGAAAATTGTTGTCTTATTGATGATTCTACCTCAACTCTTGGCAAACCACTCCACAGTCCAGAGCTCACATGACCTCTAGTTGTTAGGACAATGCAGTTTAATGTAATTATATAAGCCGGAATTAGCTCAAAAGTAAATACAAAAGTCGGAATGTGGTTTAAAAAAACAACAAAAAAAACAACATCGAATAAGGTCTCATCATAAAATGCATCTAAATCGCAGTGATGGTGAACGACCTAACCTGCCAGTGGAAGTCAGTTGGACAGTTCAGGAATTAGTTATGAAATATTTACAAATACTCAGTTGGGCAAAATTGCTTCAGAGTGAAAAAAAAAATGAGGTGTCAAAGATTGCATAGATTATTTACTTCATAAACAAAAACAAATGTTTTTTTGTTTTCATGAAATGGGCCACACCATAGCTCCACCCAGTCAAAGAAGTCGGACGTTGTAACTCACACTAAATTTTAAGATGGAATCAGAAAGTTATTTATATTAAAAGTTAGTCATTGGGCTACCTCTCAAATATATACACGTATTTAAAGAGATAGCCCAGCAATAGTCCCCCTTCTGCTTCTTACAATCAGATTTCCAGAAATGACATGGCCAGAGGATGAACTAATGCAAGACCTTCATCCATCGAACAGCTCTGTGATAGTAAGGACAAGACAGTAGCAGCCATATCCCACAGACAGTAGCAGCCATATCCCACAGACAGTAGCAGCCATATCCCACAGACAGTAGCAGCCATATCCCACAGACAGTAGCAGCCATATCCCACAGACAGTAGCAGCCATATCCCACAGACAGTAGCAGCCATATCCCACAAACAGTAGCAGCCATGTCCCACAGACAGGCTGGTTGTAACAACCAGGTAGAACAGTAGAATAGAACAAAAGAGTCCTGATTAGAGCACAGAATCATACAACACAATGATACCCAGAGTCCAGTCCATGCAACTTGTACCAACTCCTCTACTGAGCAGACCCAGTGTGCAGCTGCACAATTATAGCATAACTGCCTATGGGAAATTATTAGTGGTTTATGGTGGGGTATTATAGACCTGGTTATCAGGCAATCATGGAGGGATAGGGTCAGTATCATATATGTTAGGTATAAAATTATAGTAGACTAGTTTGACTGTATTGCTAGTTTAAGGGAATAAGTAATATGTGACAAGAAGTTGCTTCATCTTGGAATGGTGTGGCGTTCTTCCTTGACCCAACTTGGACCCCAGCATCTGAGTTGCAGCTCTATACCGATGCTTCTGGAACTCTCGGGTTTGGAGGCTATTGGAATGGTGCATGGTTTAGTCAGCCCTGGCCATCTCATCTGGCTGCCAAACCCATCAAATGGAAGGAGCTGTATGCCATGTGAAGTCTGGGGCTCTCACTGGTCAGTGAAATGAATTTTGTTTCATTGTGACAACCTTGCCATTGTTCGTGTCTGGGAGTCAGGGTTGTCGCGTTGTTCAGACCTTACTTACCTCGTGCAGAGCTCTCTTCTTTGTGGCTGCACGTAATAACTTTAATGTATTGATCCGACATGTCCTGGGTACCAATAACTGATGCTCTCGACTGCAGCTGCCTCGTGTCCGTGCACTAGCCCCCGAAGCCAACCCCTACCCAACACCCATCCCTGCCAACCTGACGGTCTGCTGACAAGACGGCTCCATCGCCTCCAGGCCAGGGGCGTGGCTCATTCCACCTGGAGGACATACCAAGTTGGCATATCGACGATTCTGCAAGCATTTTAATTAATCTTCCTTCTCTCCTTGCTTCCGAGACAACCCCTTCGTTACTTTTGCACCCACATTTCACATTTAACAGTGATGGTTTACCTTGCAGGCATCAGGCTTCTTTACATAGAGAATGGGATTGCTGATCCGATGAAAAATACCCCTCTGGTTCACTACCTCCTGACAGCCATTAGGAGGTCCAGTGCCCGCAAGCCTCTGCAGAGACACCCTATAATTCCAGCTCTCCTCGTCACCCTGAAAACTCAACTGCACCAGTCTGATCTGACATCTAGAGACAGGGCAATGTTTTGGGCGGCCTTTACTCTGCATTTTATGGGTTCCTACGTGCGAGTGAGTATACTTCACCATCGTCACGCCACTTCAATCCAACATATCCTTTATCACGGTCCAGTATTCAGATTAGGGAGGAGTCTATTAGGATGCAGCTTAGACGATCTAAGATTGACAGATTTGGACACTCTGTGACATTGGTCATTGGACCAACAGGAACCTCAACCTGTCCAGTGGCTGCAATGAGAGCCTTCTTGCGTAAAAGGAACCACTCGCGCAACGGACCTTTGTTTGTGCTTCAGTGTGAACGCTTTCTTACACGCCGGAAGGTGTCCTCCATGCTCCGAGTTCTCCTCCGTTCTGCTGGTGTTGACCCTACCGGATATAGTAGCCACAGTTTTCGTATAGGCACTGCAACTACTGCTGCTGCTGCTGCTGGTGGTCTTCCTGGTCACCTTGTCAAAACCTTGGATCACTAGAAAAGCAACGCTTACCAGACGTATATTCGCACCTCCCCTGACCTTCTCCGTGGGTCAGCAGCTAAGATTGCTCACGGTCACTAATGGTAAATGTCCGGCACATGGAACTTGGGGATAATTTGGGGGAGCTCTGGTACCTATTGTTGATACACTGTGATATTGTCACACTCGATAAGCTGCCGAGCTTCGGCAATCATAGCCACTATTATTGCCATAGCATTACGGGGTTTGCCCATTTCTGGCATGTTGCGGGCCAGCTGGTTTCTCTGACGCCTGTTACCTGCACGTTGTCGGCCAGTGGGTTAGGTCACGCCCATTTCCAGCTGAAGGTTGGCCAGTGGGTTAGCTCACAGGTAAGTTATGCCAGTCACATATTCGTTGGCAACTGTTGATCTCAATGTGAATTTAACCACATGCAATGTTCCCCCAAGTCTTCCCCAGAATATCCGTGCCTGCTAAAAATAAGGCTCTTGTTGTTTTATTTGTCATCCATGGTTGCTGGTTAAAATCCTTTTACTCCTCCTTAGTACTTCACCACCAGAGAGCTTTCAACCAACTTTGTTAACAGCAGTCTACTACTTTTAAAGTTGTTGGTTGATAAGACAAATCTCTAAAATAATAATAATAGTGCTTAAATATGAATTGGTAATTAATGATGTAATGACTTAACTATCCAATCAAATCGGAGCAAGGATGAAGTTGCTCGATGAACATTGAACCCTGCAGCAAATTATTGAGTATCCAACTCTACAATGAGCAAAAAAATAGAAAACATTTGATATAAAATAGATTTAACTAAATGTTAATGTTACATGAAGCAATTCTCCCACTGCCCGTTAAGAGGCGTGACCACCACTGCAGGCTATTTTTTTCATTACCAGACAGAGTCCAGATCTTGTTTAGTGATGATGATGAGAATGATTTTAAAAAAAATATAATTATAACTGAACAATTAAGAAGTTAAAATTAAGGGTGCTATCACATATGTAGCAACGCGTGGGCGACTTTAGTAGCGCACTCCAGCCGAATAGTCACATGTTATCTACCACAAAGTCACGTCCCGCCTTGCAACTAATTAGTGCCCGTGAAATGAAGCTGTGCCTCACTTACCATTGTGCGCATAAGGTTGAGGTGGGGCGGAGTCAATTTACAATAAAAAATCCTCACGCACAAAAGTAAAGGATCCAGAATCTATTCTCTCGTACTGCTCAGGAATGGACGAACGGCTACGGTTCAAACTTTGCCAAGGCTTAGGGTCGCAAGGCGACCTTATAACGATGAGATTTTTAATATACGGAGTTTTACAGAAATAATCGACAACAGTTCATGTGGTAAGGCCAAAAGACTCATCGTTATGGCATGCATACAAGGGTAAGAAAATGATATACAAAAAATCGGCTTCTAAACTTCAGCGATAGCCGTGCAGTACTGCAGTGAAGTCCAAAATGGTGACAGGGCTATTTCTGGAGATGCAATGGACTACCAGTCTTTATCCTTGGTAGGTGCTTTCTCCTAGTAGTACTTGCTGGCCTGCAGAAAATAAATAACTCAGAGAAAAGCAGAAGTAAGTTTAACACCCCTAGTATAACCAAGGTCTATTCCGTGGGTTTTTTGCGCTTAAAGTGTGACGGCACCCTTAACTACTTGGAATAAATTAAACGCCAAATCAGGAGACCAGCGATATGTATGTTGTTAAAGAAGCTAGTTATCCTGGATCCACACAGATATCCTATTCTAATTCCAATACAGATATCCCATTCCAATTCCAACACAGATGTCCTATTCCAATTCCACACAAACACAAACATAGCCCACTAGCTATGTACTTGAAGTTCACATGAAACTGACAAGATAATGTGTGGGACCCTACATTCACGAGAGGCAAGATAGGTATGTGCTTACTGGCTAGACCTCCACTAATCTGTATCATCACTGACTCCCAAGACAACTGACTCCCAAGACAAGAGAAATTACTCATGAAACAGATACTGCAATACAATACTGAAATACAATATCACCTGAATGCCACACCCACCAACACACTGTACAGGAATACATAGGTACTAACAGCTAAAGGCATGAATTCAAATAAGTGGCAATGGCTCCACTGCAGTGGAAAAGTGCCAGTTATGTATCTCATCACTATATTATAAGAAGTGAAATGTGATATGCCAGTTTCTGAGGTATTCCAAGTATTGCTGACCACTTAAGATAGATTAACGAAAAGTCCCAGATTCCGTAAATGTGACAGCCACACATATATAAGCTAATGCACAGCCGACAGATGGCAGTATCTCTACACAAGAACAGATAGACAGAAGCCTCCACCTAATCTCACTCCTGAAGATGACACTATTCTACAGGAACTTCTTTTCCAACTTTTTGCATTCAAGGAGTGCATTCCTTGCCAGTCTGCTGGTTGCTCTGATGAGAGGTAAGTGTCAAAGGACAGCTACAAGGTAGCCATAACTGGTCTACTTGCAGAATCTGCTACTGAGAAGGGCTTATTTATATACTTCTGCAGAATAGCTCACATGTATGACTAGAATAAGTTCTTAGCTTGCAGCTTTGAATGTTGCAGATATTTTTTTAGCTTTCAATGCTGCAGCTTAATGCTGGTCGTAGGACAGTGTAAAAGAGTGCACTAGCACTCACAAGAGTGGGTTGGCTAGTTCATGTCCTGTAACATCAAATGCTCCTTAGTTTTCTGGATATAAAATAGGACACGCTTGATTATTGATCATTAGCCAGATTTCAAAATAAAGTAAGTCCGTGAACTGACTGATCCTCCTTCATTCATATTGCAATAAAGTTTCAAGCATTTCCTAACTGTTAGTGAAACCCTGATCCAATTTTTTTTTCTTTCTTTTTTTAACTAGTAGAAATGTATTCACACAATCATACATTGATTGCTTGTCAATGTTTAACTATTTCTGTATTGATGTTGCTATTTCCTTGCCCTGTCTGTGCCTGTGGTGCAGTTGCTACAAGCATTGACATCATGCTTCTTCATCGAGACTACACTGTCATGGAAGGTGAAACCCTTACTGCAACTTGCCAGGTCGGCTGCAACAGTAATCTCGAGTATGAATGGAGGATCCAGGTCCCGAGACACAAGAGGGCAATCCTCGACTTGAACAAGTATGTATCATCACACTTACTTTCAGAGGATCTATTCGGCAGATTTAACGCAGACTTGACCAACACATCTGCATGTTTGACCACGTCCAAGCATCTGTTTTATCTCAAGTTGTACGAGGTAAAGGCGGGCTTGAATAACTCCGTAGTAACGTGTGGGGTGACTCATGAAGGCACTAAGACATATGCTACTGCAGTCAAGTTCATCTTCGTTACCAGACCAGGTACGTCTGTCAGATAGTATAACTCGTAGAAAGTAGGAGAGAAATTCATTCAAATGATGTATAGAATTAGCAAATTTTCAATTAGATTTAATTATTCCTATTTATGTTAGTTTCCCCGGACCCTCACGTGATGACCACAGTCAGAGCCAACTACGCCACACATGCTGGTGTGAAGATCACATGTCAGCACTCGTGCCACCTTAGCACAGGCAATCTCCAGCACTTGTGGACGCTTCGGTCAATAGGCTTGCTGAGAACCGAGCTACATGACAATGCGAAGAAGACGGAAGTTGAGAAGGACTTGAACCTTCAGATCCACTTGGTTTCAGGCGATGGAAAATGTGACGTTCGCAATATGACAGAGTTTTCTCTGGACATTGTGGGTATGAGTGACCTGCTCCAACACGCTGTGGTGTCCTGTGGAGTGAGAGTAGACCAGAACTCTCCTCAAGTATACAGCAACAAGGATACTTACATCATCATCAATGAAACCGGTCAGTATAATATCTTTGAGTCATTTTTATACATGTACTGAACAATATAATAAGATTCAGAATTCAGATAAGGCAACAACAACAGCTAACTTGCTAAATTAAACAGCAGTACAAGTGGTTACACTTCATAATATGCTGTTGTTCACTACTACTACTACTATTTTTTTTAAATAATAATAATAATAAAAAAAATAATATTATTATATTACCAACGTATTTGAATGTGTATAGAGGTAGTGATGACTGAACTAGTGCACAATGCTTCTGAATCCGGAGTCATAATACAGTGTTCGCATATGTGCAATAAAGGGGAGGAGTTTCAGTACTTGTGGAAATTAAGAACATTCGGATACCAACACCTGGAACCTCTCCCTCTCCATGACAACCAGGTCAGGACCACCATGGAGAAGGAGCTGGGTATTAATATCAATATGACAAATGAGAGCTGTCATAATGTCTCCACGAGAAGGTTTTATCTCAATATCTCTGGCATGAACCCCGTACTCCAGCATGCAACCGTATCCTGTGGCGTCATGGAAGACAGTTCTACTGAAGTGTACAGCAAACACAACGGCTTCATCATCATTACAGAACATACCCACAGCCCCTTCTCTGCCCAGAGAGCTGCAATGGCTTCCACAAACACCCCAACTACTGAAACTACACGTACAGAAGTTATAAAGAAGTTGGACGGTAAGAAATCCACACACATACAAACACTTATAGCTAAATGAGCAAAAATAGCAATAACGGGAGGGGGGAGGGGCAAGGGACATATGTACACATATACATGAGCATGTCAAACACGTACATAAAGAAATGAAGAGATAAAGATTGGAAAGCAACTTCTTCTTTTCATATTGTGTGACATGTTCTTTCTTAAACCATGTGCTCACAATGTACTTGTGTGAGCTACACATTTTATTAACACGTACTCTATATTATGATGTCATGTGCATGCAGCCCGTATTTTTGCGCCATCTACCATTGCTATGTTCCTCTTCGGTTTTGTGAGTGGGATTCTGTTGGCAGTGATAGTGCGTTTCTTCAAGAAGAAGATGAGTTCCAGTCGTGCCATTGACCCGAAAGAATATCCTACTGACAACAGTGATTCGAGTAGAACCACCTTCCCAAACAAAGTCTACGAAGTGGCCAGTCCTAGTAGCCCCAACAAGAACAAGGAGTTTGAGGAGATGAAAGCTGAAGAACCTAAATCTTCACTGTGACAGTTCATCACTGCTAATAGTAGACCTTGACCTAGCTTTAACTCTGTCATCATTTCCAGTCAAATCAACCAGCAATTCCCCTCTGTTTGCAATATATATGTTGTATTTATGCACTCAAGCAACCAATGCACTATCTATATAATACTTATTACACGAGTCTGAGTGTGATATGGCGAAATATTTCACTAGCAGGCTAATTTATTTTCACAGAGCCAGAGGCAAGCGAAAATAAAACCTGAGAGTGAAATATCTAGCCATATCGCTCTGACTGAGTGTAACCAGTGGTTTATTCCACACTAGATATCTTCACTGCTGTAGTTAGTACTAGAGAGGAAGGTAGCTGTAATAACCAAAAAGAGTGACAAGTTTGGCCTGCTATAACTACAAGGGTAATGAGCTTGTGGCCTGAAATAACAACCGTGAAATATTGTGAGTTATTTCACAGGTCATGTACCTAAAGATATCATTGTGAAGGTGGAATCATATATATATGTATATATAATATATATATGCACTTGGAAAACCTGCAAATTGGAAATTTCAACTATAAGTATTTGTGTTGCTTGGTTTCAGCTGTCAGTGTGTGTGCACCTTCACAATGAATTAAGTACTGTACACTTAATAATAATAGAAAACAACAATTATAGCTTTGGGATCTTGCTATACTTTTTGATGACCAATGATCAGTTATTAGATAGGTCTAGTTTGTGAACTTGTGTAAAAAATGTTAGAAATAGAAAGCACGGATTATACTGGAAGAGGTGCCAGTGATAGGCCACGCCCTGAAGGCATGCACTGCCTGGAGGGAGTGCACCTGCAGGGACATTTCAACAGTCCATTACATCCATCAAGTCATACTTCAATTAACTGATTAAAAAATGTAATTACTGGCCCATAAATACACACACACATACATACATACATAAATACATACATATATATGGCTTACATAACAGTAGGAGTGAAAAAAAAATTAAATTGATTAGTTTCAGGTCATTTGCCTCATGCGGAAAACGTTTCTTACTGGATAGAAATATGTCAGTGCAAAATAAACTAGCCAGAAGTACGTATGGCGTCTACAGGCTAACACATGTACAAACTCAAAAGCATGCTGAACACATGCATCAAATGTAATTAATTATGGACTATGCCGAACTTCCAAATGAACACGCCCACACTGCGCTGTACACCGTGGAGTATGATCACTTTCATTAACTGACAAGTAAACACACATACGCACTTACCTTATCCATGTGAACTACATCACATGTCCTACACAACAAACCAGTTCCTCCCTTCTGAATATCATAAGTTCACACCCCCTAACTACGTAGCCTGCGCAAATACGGCAGAATTATGCCAGTTAAATCTCTAATAGTATCCTGACCAACAGACAATCACCCCAACAACCACTAATCCCCAGCAACACAAGATCATATGTACACACACATACTAACTAACCCTTTCCCCATCAATGATCAGATAGAAACCAGTAAATCATGAACAAGTAATTCACACGTCTTACACTCCTCAAACTGCCAAGCGCAACCCCTCCCAATTTTCAAACTGCCCCACCCACCTAGATTGAGCAAGCCTATAGCCAGTTGGATAGCTCCAGAGAAGAAGGTAAGAGCCACAGCACAGGGAATGCGGAGCTCCGGTCTCTCCAGATCATAGTCACAGCTGTCCGTGATGGAGGCCGTGAGGAGAGAGAGGATGGCAGTCGGGCCCAGAGTAATGTCTTTACTCGTGCCAAACAACACGTAGATGAAGCAGCCCATGAACGCAGAGTACAGCCCATACTGGAACACACACAGGGGGAACAAATTAATAAACAAACAACAATATATAAACAAAGTAATGAAGCACCAAAGTTGTGAAACCTCAGTGCTACTACTACTCCAGTGGCTTCTTTAGAGTCTGACTACTCCGTTTGTCAACATAGAAACTCCACCCACTTTATGGAGAAGAGATGGTCTGTTGACAATACACTATATAGCCACATAGCTCTTAAATTAATTCTTAGACCTATCAAGTATCAATACAGCTGTGGAAAGAAAACAGAAGATGTAAATGCTGTCTTCCTAAGAGAAGCTGAACATGCAGTGGACACTCACCGATAGTTTCAACACAAATCTCAAATTCAAGCATCTCATAACTAAAACAAGTAATTACTAGCTCACATTATTAAGACGTGATGAAAGTGGGGCATTACCCACAAAAGCTAGTACCTACATGGAACTGATAACTTCGCGTCTTCTCAAAACAAGCCCGAAATTAAAAGAAAGTAGCACAATAAAAGGCCCTAAACCGTCATTCTGAGCAAGTTCATACCTAAATGAACGGTTAACTGTCAGTAATCTCCAAAATCAGAGTGACAGACAGACAGACAGACATGACGAGTTCTATAGGCTTCTGGTGCATGTGTGCTGAGAGTGCATATTGGGAGATATAAACACCAAAACAACTGCATCAAATACAATTTCCACCCAGAATGGTTACCACTGAACAACAGCACTACAAACATTACTTAGAACCACATATAAACACATTCTCAAGTTTCCATGATGTTCTCTTGTTTAATCACAAGAGAAATAATCTTTCAGTATGTTAGCTTTACTCTTACAGGTCAGTGACACTACTCCAATAATACTTCCCTCTATGTCTGAACAGAAAAGGGATCGATTCAGTTGCTCAATAGTGGGCATACAACATACTACTACTAGTGATGCCATATCAAATAAACAAATCTGTTCATGTACTAATTAGTAATTATATTATAATCTTGGTAGTAAATAAAACCAACAGTTTCTGTTTCGTAAGACCTTCCTCAGTGACTTTAAAACTGAGAAAACAACAAAGATCCAATGACTGACTAGGTAACTGTATAGCTTTTGTTTGGTGTATTGGGGAAATTGTAGCGGAAAAATAAGAAATACACGAGTAAATAAGACTGTTACTATGAAGGATACAATATTGAAATAAATAAAAACTTAGAAAACATGTATGAAGTTAAAAGAATGGATTATATGAAATAGTACTTGGATCGAGCTGTTCATGCATGACGTCTTACAATATTTAAATAGCCACTAAAGTACTACTATTAATACTAAAGCTGGTTCAACTCATTGAGTCTTCTTCAGTGACTGCTACAACATCAGCTCAAGCAGTAAATAATGGATAGTAGATGTTATACAATATAGCATCCTATTAAAAGCTACACCATTAAAGCTCCTCCCTCCTTTCATGAGACTCCACCTACTGTATCACACTTCACAATCCCTCACTCCCCACACTGATACAAAATAGAACCAAGGTATGTCAACCTTTAGAACTAAATGCAAATGATAAAAGGCAAAAGGCTAGAGACTGCAAGTGATGAATGGTTGAGACTTAGAAAGCCAGCTACTTATTTGAAGAACATCATATCAAAAGCTTATATCATGTGATGATATTAAAATTACTTAATACTTATTTAATTTACACTTCATTTGTAGAGGATTAGTCACAACTGCAATAAAAATTCTATAGCTGGAACTAATAACAAAAACTACTACCCAGATATCCCAACCAGACCGTGACTCCTGACAACCTGCAGAGTTTGATAAAACTTTCCATAGCCAAGTTTTTTTCCCTCTAAATTCTGTTACCACAGTATTCCAACCACAAGTCCAAGCAGCTGCTAAATATTGCTTTGGGGGGGGGGGGGGGGGGGGGGGGTGTGTTGGGAAGTTCTAACTATAACCTTTCCAGCTCTAGAATACATGAATATTGTTAAGTATGTAGTAGTCATCCTGTTCAACCACTCACTCCCCATCCTCTCCTTATGTGCAAAGAAGTAAGGTGTTCTTATTTAATAGTTATTATCCTCACATTAATCTCCAGAAGTGCACTTATAACAACATACAAAGGTAGGGACTAGATTGTATCATTTACTAAAGAGTTCACACATATATTGAGTCATCCCATAAGTCATGTGACTTACCAAATATATTAACACAACATCTTATGATCTTATGTAAGACTTAAAAAAAGTTAGTAAGCATTCACACTCATCAGGTGGCACTAGAAAGACGAACACAAATTGGTTTAATTTCACCAACGCAACCAGGAACATTGTAGCAGTCAGTGGCAAGAATGCGCAAGCAAACAACTACAATGTAGCGTGTTGCCAGCATGTGCTGATCACATGCTAATTGCTGGTTGGTTACGTGCGTTAAGCAAGTGGTCCTGGGTTCGATTCCCGGTGACGACCAAATATTTTTAATTTCTGTATTGTTTTTTTTTTTAACCTGTGAAAGAGAATATATCTAATGAGTAAAAAAAAAAGGCTGAGAAAGAAAGAGTGGAATGATAAATTAGCAGAGTAAAAATTTCAAGGTAAAAAAAATCTTTAAAAAAAAAAAAAAAAAAATTTCCACTGGTCTGTTGAGAGCAAGACTATACAAGTATCAATAAAGAATTGAAGTATTTGGTTGCTGGTAGGTTGTCATAGTTCAGTGGCAGAGCACTTGTGTGCTAAGCAAGCAATCCTGGGTCCGATCCCTGGTGACAGCCAAACATTATTAATAAAAGATTTAAAAAAAGCCTGCGAAAGAGAGAATACGTCTCACTGCAATAGTGCATGTTGCCAGTATTGTTGATCACATGCAAATTAACATGCACAGCAAACCACTTGTGTCAACTGGCAAGGATGCCTCAGAGTGATTGTTGAACAACATATGCTCAGGACTGCTGATGTATAAAAATTTCATACACTCAAACTCTGGGTACACACTGTATCATCCCTGACCACAAGTGCTGAGCATCGAGTTGATTAAGTGAAAACAAGTAACCTGGGCAACGCTATTTAGCAAAAAAGGAAAAACAGTATGAACAATAGCAGAGATTACGATTTCTAACTGCAGAAATAAATTGTTATCTTTGATTATAGTGTTAACATATGTGACCGGTTTTGGGAAAATCGGCCTAAACGCGGCATCAAAAGTTTTCTATTTTATTCTACCAGTAGGCTGCACGGGGCCTTGGGATGCCATCCTCCTAATTTGGAATCTGTAGCACAAGCGTCTTCGCCCTACGCACTACAACACTTCAGTATTTTTGCTAAACTTATTATTGCTTATTTCGAAAAAACGCCGGGTAAAGGCGTTGCTAAGGTCAGGGGGCGTGCCTTGTGTCCGTATACTATTACTGCGTGTCTCCGGGATACTATGGAATAAACCGGTTTCAGGCGGATTGAAAGAAGTCTAAAAGGCTTAATGCAGGGCTCCTTAAGAAACTATGATGGCGAGAATTGCGTGAGTACGTGAATTATGTAGAATAGTAAGTGAATTAGTTAGCTACAGTTTTTTCCCGGCTGTTAGTGAAAAGCCCGCCAATAATTTCTTAGCAACTCTCCGTACACGAGTCCAACCGGCTAGTGTTTCTAGCCTCCTAGTGTGAGTTCTAGAGCACGCCAGAGCTTACAACTGCGTCATAAGCTAGAGCTAACTGGTGTCTATCCATTTCTGCCATAAAAATTTTTTCGAAAAAAATCAACCCATAAGGCTTTACCTGGTGATACTGAAAAAAATTGTTTGCCGCGTTTAGGCCGATTTTCCTCCGGTCACATATAACAGCATGGAAAACTGTGGGATTCAAATGAAGAGCACTCGTGCGGCAAGAAATTTCAAATTTCACAAGGCAAAGCCAAGTGAAACTTGTGCCACTTGTGCAATTAATCCTGCCCAATTAATCCTGAATACCACAGTTTCCGTGCAATTATATCTCCCCTTATATATATATATCTATATATATATCTACATTGTCTCTTTCTCAGCCTTCTTTTACTCAATAGATGTATTCTCTTTCTTTCACAGGCTTCATTTTAACAATACAGAATTAAAAATATTTGGTCACCACCGGGAATCAAACTCAGGACTGCTTGCTTAACGCACAAGCGCTCTACCACTATATATGTGACCGTCTATAGGAAACCCAGGCACAATGCGGCACCCTTCCAAAAAAATTTTTGTTGCACTTACAGAGTTGTCGGCGTCCAGATATTGAGCTCTCCAAGTTTTATCGTCGTAGCTTAAGTCGTTCCCACTATAATAGACCTAACCGTTCCCTTCCGTCGGCTTGAAACAATACATTTTTAAGAAATCGATCGATCTTTTGTCGATATTTACGCACGCCGCGTTGTGCCCGGTTATCCTATAGACGGTCACATATATATATACCAAAATTTACCAGGGAAAGTTTGAAGTTGTTCTATACACCTAATGTTAGCACCACACTGACTGCCGTTGTATACACTGTAATGAGGTTCAGCTTTGACAACATGCTGGGGAGTTTGGGAGATAAGTTTCTGCCCAGATAAAACCTCCCTCCCACCCTCCTCGCTTTCTGAGCAGTCCTCCTACTCTTTTATGTACAATAAAATGGAAGATAAATGACAATGTGCTAACTAGATTACACCTATTGTTGGGGCCATGAGGAAAAGCTAATACCTCCTCTGCCTTATCACATATAGTGCCTGTGGCAAGTTGAACATACTTAGAATAAAGTGAAGAACTTATGGAGTTCTATCATATGTACATAACATGAACATAGTGGTGCGCTTGACAGCACAAAGATGGTGAGTGAGCTAGCCAAGCAAGAGAATTCCATAATTTGCACTCTAAGGGTTGCCAGTGTACAAGTATCCTTACATGTTTATGCATACAACAGTAGAAATTCAGAAAATCTGAACATTAAACAGATCTTCAACATTCCTCATGTATTCCACAAAGCAACCAGAAAGCAGCACAATGGCCATTCTTGACAGTAGCCAGACCTTGTGTGAGCACATATTATCTCTCACTTTGTCTTCTACCTACTGAATTCGGCTTCACCAATCCACCCATAGTAGTAGCATCTTGTCAGTTGAATACATACACAGATACATACACTCCTATCACCTGATAGAAATCTAATTTAGTGAAATCTAGGTTAGTTTCAGCAGCAGAAACATCTTCACCACAATGAAGATGATGATGATAATGATGCTGATAACTTGGTTATGAAGCCAAGTGGGTGTGGGAGGGGTGGGGTTATCTAGCTGGTTTAGTGGTACTATAAACCAGTGATGCGAATTATGGTTTAGTACAACATTAGCATCTGTAACCAGACAACAGGTGATGAAACCCTATGATTTGATATTACATAAAAACAATAGATGCACAAGAGCTGCTGGAGACAAGACTACATACCTCACTCATGGGGTCACCACTACACATCTACAACTAGGTCAATTACTAAAGAACCCTGTTAACTCTTAAGGTGCGAGTCATGCAATCTCTACCAATATTTAAATTAGTACACTATCAAGTACAATTACAAGAGACAACTATGAAACTGAAAAAAAACACTAACCCAAACTCATCAATGTCGCTCAAATACAACCACTAATAAAGTAAATAAATACTCTCGCAAAGCATAAAGCTTTTGCTAAAATCAACACACACTATCCTCCGAAGATGAAGTGGCTCCTTATATGGCTTATAGCAGGTAGTGATGCTGAGGAACTAGACATCAATAAGCTCCAAACAAGGAACAGTTCGCACATTATGAGTCCCATGTTTCTCTGTCAATTAATCATAACAGTACTGCACACGATTAACCTATCTGGGATACTACTACTACATACCTAAGTCTCAGTGGGCATCACCCCAAAACATTGAGAAACTAATTCTTTTGATACAATTTGGTGATTAGAATGCATGGCTGATGCATATCATCTGCAGATATTAGGGGGTGGGGCTACACTTGCTAAAGGTCACTAGGATTCATTCCATAGCACTTACATTGAGTGGTAGTCTTGCAATGCTGGCGTACGCCAGTGCTTGAGGAACCACCATGAGACCCACTGTTAGACCTGCCAACACATCAGAAAGAAGCCACTTCGGCTGATAGTTCAAAAACCACCGTAAGAATGGAAACCGCTCCAGCGGCCACGTCGCCTCGAAGTAGCAAGGAAAACACTCCAGCAGTTCATACTTGCGTTGGGAGACTGGGTAAGTGGGACGAGCAGGCTGCGGCAGCTTCACAGAACAACTCGGGACGCAACTGCTGACGTCAGGACAAAGTTTTTTCTTGGGCTCATTCAGAGCCGGATTTTCCGGCACTCCCCACTCGTCTCCGTTCTCCATCTCTTCTCCTCTCCCTGGAATCTTTCGAGAGAGATGCGCTAAACAGGCCAAACGCGATATGCCAGGCCCCTACAGCAAGCACTGCACCAAGCAAAACTTTCTGTACTGTATTCATTGGCACGTGACTTCAAAGAGTGATGAGGGTCGGAGGTTAACCTTTTTGTACGAGCAGCCCGCGGTTAGCAAGGCTTGGTGTAGTGTGTATTTTTATCGACTTGCGATTGGATGTAATTTAACTCATCTTTTTCTCTAATCTAAAGTAGCAATATTAGGTATTAAAATTTCAAGAATCTTAAACACACGCCTCTAAGCATCTGGCATGCACACTCCTTCTCAATAATGTACATTAGCTACTTCTTGGCTCTTTATTGAGCTCCCCATTTATGAACCAAGCCATTGGCCCATACAGCTGCAGTTTCACCCTTCACTGCTATCCAGCAATTCAGTGTCTATTGCTATGATTCGACAACTACACTTGCTGCAAGTACGTGCATTACAGCTCATATGTTCGTTACCGTGCAAATTCATCCAATGGACAAATTGCACACCTGAATGCAATTGTTCATATAAGACCTTGTCATGCATAATGCCATGTAAACATCATGCAAGAGCTTTCCAAATTCATGTGTCTAATCCTGCAAGATAATGTATACATGCCTGATATCCCAAATTATTACTACAAGATTTATTTTGTAATGATCATGCACGAATCTATGAACTTTCTGCAGAAGATCATGTAAGATATTGAATAGTACAAAATCAGGCATGTTTTTTGTCAGATATCTTGTCAAAGTCTTGACAACAAATTGTAGAAGAGTGACGACTTGCTCTATCTGCTATCAATGGTTATCATAAATATCCAACTAGATAGTCCCTACGTCATTCAGTTTCCAGAAACAATTCAGCTGCATCCTGACATAAGTTTGTACGGTCTTTCGATGCTTGCTATCATAGTTAATACCTGTGACTCCTTATATCCATTCATCAATTCACCCAATGAATGACCAGAGACTCTACCCATACCAAATGCTACAGCTGTTGAAGTAGTTATAGGCTGTTTGTGTTTGGATTACCAGGTAAAAAAAAAAACTGACTATTGTTGGTGAAGATTATGCAGGTCTTTAAAATTGCAATCAACAACTCACTCAAGATTGTTACTGGGTAGTAGTGGTCTCAAGTTCATATCTTGAGCTGCTACAGATGTGTGCCCCTTCTACACAAAGCAAAGTGTGGGAGTTTAATGCCAAATCACTCTAAACAAGGTGGGAAAACTACAAAAAGAAAGACTTCAGTGCATTTAATTTCGTAAAAACATCATAATTATTAACTTAATCTCATAACTAAAGTGTCAAAGCCTTCCCGTGTACCGCGCATGCGTGCTTCTCCGGCTTCATGTTTTTTTTTTGTGCTTTTGTACCACAACGGCGTGCGCGTTATAAAAAAGGGGCGGATCTCATTGCAAAAACCGCGCACCGAAGGGGCGTGAGAGCTGAAAGTTCAAAAGAAATAATGAAATCTGCATTCTCGTGAGAGATAATGTAAGTTACTCAGAGTAGAGTCTATACTATTTAACTAGCTCTTAGGGCATTGTAGATGTGCATAACTGTTCTTAACTAACCGCCAGCAATTGTTTATGAACTGAATTCTGTTTCAGCTAAGACACTAACAGACAGTAGAAATATTCCCTAGGACCTACCCTATGCTAGTGTAAACCAATACAGATGTAGCTAGTTGGTGTGAGGTTTTCTGTTAGTGGGTGTTGTCATTGATCCTTTACTTGCCCGAACCTTCACAGAGTGTTTATTCACAAACATTCACTTATCAACAATGGTGGACTCCTAGTTTTAAAACTTGTGTTATTGTCCACTGACATTTAAATTTTTGAATAGGAATTTTCATTGAACTAATAAAGTAGAAAGGAACCATGCAGAATGAAGGGGGAGTACCTGCGAGAAGCCATTGCCTGAGGCAACGTCTCTTTCAATTTGATGATTTAGAAGCCATGGCAACAACAACAACAACAACAACAATAGCAAGTAAAGCAATTAGAACCTCTTCAATATCACATCAATGCAGTAACTCCTCCAGTCACAGACTCCGCCCTCTATCCCACCCTCTTGTAGTAGCATGTATTCTAGTTGTGCTGGTGGGCTCTTCATTGGCCCAACAGACATGTACTAACAATGCAGGATGCTTCCCTCCCACGGGTAATCTCGCCATAGGAAGAGCTGTAATTACCAACTCCACATGCTCGGAGGGAGATCTGCTGTGTCCGCTATTCCTGGCCACGCCTTGCACTGCGTGCTCTGCCAATTCTTCACAAAATTTGAATGACGGTAACAACGACACATTTTGGGCCTCTCAAGTTGGGCCGGAGGTGAGAGAGGTTGCCCTGAGGCTGGATTTCGAAAACCCTGTCCACTTCCAAGATATGACCATGGTGTGGATGTCAGTGCGGCCGGTTTCCATGACGCTGGAGAGGTCATGTGACTTTGGAGAAACTTGGAACGTGTACAGGTACTATTCCCTGAACTGCCCGTTCTATTTCAACATGGCAGACACCTTCATCAGTTCAGCCACACCCACTTTCACAAGTACTGCCCCGATCTGCACCAGTGTACAGAGTGAACTGTTTATGTTCGACTTCTCTGATGCTCTGGTAAGTAGTGAGTTAACACGTGCAGGCATCACTGCCGTCAAATATTTAAACTGTAAACAACAACAATATTAATATGACAAAAATAAGACTATATTTAGGAATCATGATTTTGTATTAGCAGAATTAAACTTAGCTACGAAGTATTCAAATGTTTAATTAGTGATCATACCACTAGTGGTGTGCTCAAATATCACTAGCTGCAAGCAAGCAGACACTTTTACAGTAAAATATCCAACCATAGTGCACAGTGTAATCTAACCATAGTGCACAGTGTAATCCAACCATAGTGCACAGTGTAATCCAACCATAGTGCACAGTGTAATCCAACCATAGTGCACAGTGTAATCCAACCATAGTGCACAGTATAATCCAACCATAGTGCACAGTGTAATCCAACCATAGTGCACAGTGTAAGCCTTTGCATTAGTTAGCATCAGAACAAGGGAACACTTCACGTAATTACACAAGTGGAAGTACGGGCAAAAGGATCACAAACTACTTAACACATTTTTAAAAATTTAATAAAACTATGTCATTCAATAGTATTGTCGTGAGAGAGTCTCACTCACTCACCAATTAATTCACACATAACTGACTGATTGTAGATGCATGTGATGCATGTTGAAGGTATATACTGGTAATCCTTTTATTAATACCATTCTTTTCCCCATTGTGAATTCATAATTGCTATAATGAATTCTGTTTGAAGGTATGAATATTTGTAGGTGTGTGCGTGTGTGTTCCCACGTTGGGTGGCACTGTTTGCCTATGAGAGAATGTGTGTGTGGCTGGTCAACAACTAACTGGTTCACATATTTCAAATTAGTTCATTACTCAACAACAATGGCTGGTGGCTGTCCAGGGTAATGAAATAACGGCTAAAATCATCTAGCACCTTTACTGACAATGGTGTTCATGTGGGCAGCAGCAGTATTGGCAAATAAGTGGATAAAATTTCAACTTGATGCACAAAATGCCTTCAATTCCCACAAGAGTTTTAAAATGTTTTTGTCGCCTTCTCCAGCCATGACATAATTAGACTAAACAAGCCATCACACTCACTTATAGCCCATAGCTATGGCCGGCCATCACTACCTGAAAAGAGCCCATTAACTACCATAGCAAAATCTGTAACCTGTGCTGATAATTAGAGTTGACAAAAAAAAAAGTACAATAATGTAGAGGTTAAGCTAGTATTCAACAAATTGTACTCTAATTTACAATATAGTTATGGTGTCAATGGACTCTATTCAGGCAGTCCATTGATACTGGGTACTCCACTCACTCCTACTCTTACATGTACAACTCTTTAGTAATCAATGAAGTAAACACAACTAAACATAAAAAAGCTTACGATAAAGATGTCGTTAGGAGTTGGTGAATAAACATAACATTACTTTTCTATATCAAACAAATTAGTTTTTGATTTCTCAAGAACAATATTCACATCTTGTCCTATTGTTCAGGTCACCTTCTCCACGTCTGAGCACGCTTCTGCCAGCTCTGTAGAGAGTTCCTGCTACCAGACCATCACCAACCTCAGAGTCGTCTTCCTGGACTTCTTCCCAGAGATCCGTGTGTCCAACTCCAGCTTCCAGTACTATGGCGTGCGAGAGTGGATAGTGAGGGGAAGTTGTGCCTGCAATGGTCACGCCTCCAGCTGCACACCAGCAGACGGGGAACAAATGGCCACTGGAAAGGTTAGATTGATGTTAACAATCTACACAGAGAGAGGGGGACTTGTACAACACTGTAATAATTTCTATGTGAGCATGCTTGTAGTACTAAAACATAGTTTGAAAAACTAACTGAAAGAATAGAATTGTTTTACCGTAATTATTTACGTATTAACTATTATTAATTTACTTCACATATTAGCTCGTTAGCTACTCTGAATATTGGTTAGTAGATGTACTATACTACTATTACTACTACTACTACATCTGTTGTGAATACTGCAATTGGTCTGCAGTATTAACATTATAAGTCTTACATAGCTACATTTCATATCCACATTTGCTGACACACCACCTGTAAATGTCTCATTACCATGGCAACATGCATGTGAATGTCTCAGGTGTACACCGGGTGTGCGTGTGAGCACAACACACAGGGAGTGAACTGTGAGAGCTGCACGGACGGGTTCAACAACATCCCTTACCAATCCGGAACACCGGCAGATGCAAACACTTGTGAAGGTGAGAATTAAAAAGACCGATGAGTAATTTACTTCAGCAAAAATTGTGATTGAATTTAGCTAGAATTTATAAATCATTCTAGAGAGCAAACTCAAACACATCATAATTCACTCCAATTCTCAAATTATGAAGAGATAGTTTAACTTACTATTTACAGATGAATGTGTCACTAGTAGTTGTCTCTGTAACTGCAAAGGCTAGTACGTAAATAACAGCACACAAGACTAATTTAAGGAATGTAATTTACAGCTTTTTTCTGACCACCGTGACTGAATAAAGTGATACATCAACAGAAGGAGAACAACACATTACAAAACAAGTACCACAACATCACACTGGGGTTGGGGGGGGGGGGGGGGGGGGGGGGGTGCTCCTTACAAATGACATTGAGACACTCACTCTAGCTGTGATGTAATGTTGATGATGACTCCTACCACTAGCTGTTGCCATGACATCATTGTTTACCAAAATAAGCCCATGCAAACTTAACAATAGTCATAGGCTCCTCCCCTTCTCATCGTTAATGTTAAGTCAACAAAGGTTTTGTGATATATTTCTGTATGATGTGTAACATGGTCACCAGATTCACACTGGCTATAACCTCGCTGATAATGATTCTCTTGGCATGTCGTGATGTACTTCAGGTTGTTTTTGCAACGGGCATGCTCAAGACTGCACATACAACGACACTCTGATGACGTCAGCTTGCATCAATTGCACGGACAACACCGTAGGGATGCAATGCGAGAGATGTGCCTCAGGCTACTTCCAAAACATGGGACTGCTACTGGATGACCCCGACATCTGCACAGGTGAGAGGTCAGAGTAGCTTGAGCAAGACTGGCATGGTTAATAATAGATCACGTAATTTTAATTATTAATTCTAGGAATGTATTGTACTTTCGTTATGAGTACGTATAAAGAAATCTATTTTTAAGTGTGTGGTTTGTTTGTCATTAAATTAGAGAGGAAAATTTTTCCCTTAAGAAAAGAAAAGAAAAAAAATTGAAAAAAGAAAAAAGAAGAAAAAAAAGAAGAAGCTACCCTAGCTAGAGACTGCTAGTCTAAGAACTAGAAGAATGTGAGCTTGTGTCATATCAGCTCTTCAGAGTCGTGTAATTAGTCTCTATTACCTTTCACATGGGACTCTTTCATGTGATATTTGAGATTGTTTGTCTTAAGACTGGACTAGAAGTGACCTTAACACAGACCGGGTACGATCATTGGAGTCCTATGCTACATGCACTAGGCAATGTGTGTATTAAATGGAGTAAAAGTGATTAGTTGTGATGCTTGAAGTCAATTAAAACTCACAGCTCACTGACCACACCTGATTAGAGAAGAATACATAAACAAACAAACAAAAACACATGTAGCTATTTTGCAGTATTTTCTGAAAATAGAGCCTTCCAATACAGAGGTTCCTAATGCATGTGTTTGAGTAATATCAAAGTTGATGTACGTTGTTCCTGCAGCCTGTGCCTGTGAGCAGACTGGGATCACTGATACTGGAGAATGCAGCGACCAGGGACAGTGCAACTGCAAGGCTAATGTCGGAGGTGTGAGGTGCTCCGAGTGCCAGGAAGGGCACTTCAACTTCTCGGCTAGTAACCCAGAGGGTTGCCAAGGTGAGGCATTGGTATAACGTAAACCTGCCAGAATGCTGTATTTGTCATGACGAGCATCTCGCAGGATATAAACACTCTTAACTAGATACATCAGCTGACATGCAATGTCCTCTATGATTCTCTAACACACACTGCCATGCAGTATCTATGATTCTCTAACACACACTGCCATGCAGTATCTATGATTCTCTAACACACACTGCCATGCAGTATCCATGATTCTCTAACACACACTGCCATAAGTCGTGTATAAATATGGAGTCTGTCAACATTACTACTTCACTTGCAGTGTATCATTCATTTATGGCACGCGTCTTACTGGAGAAACCATTGAATCTATTAAATTAAATAGTCTAGCAATGTAATATCGTGGGATATTTACAACAAAGAAAGGCTTATTAGTGTATAAATATTTATAAAATAAACAGCTACAGTGATCGACTCGGGTGGTCTATTTGATAATAGCATACCCGTAATAATCACCCGTAGCCTCTCCCACAACCGTCTGCCTGCCCTCCGTCCTACCTGCTGACATTCCTTACCCAGTATGTATAACTTACGCATTCACTGGAATTATGGATTGCTACCTATTCAATTACTATGGGACATTAGCCTGGGGGGAAGTTGTGAGGAATGGTGACAGTCTCACCAAAATTCCATCTGCCATGGTGTTTGGGAACAATCAGCAACCAATAAATTAATCAACTCCCATAGTGAAAGCTAATGAAGGGTTTCAGACACAAAAATGCACACTAGCATTCAAATCTAGACTAATTTTAGAAGTTTCAGACCAAAATAAAATGCCGACTGGGCAGGTTTGAACTCTTCAGGGCTACGGTTGCCATGTCATTCAATCTAAAATCTTAGAAGTGGAATAATTTAATAGTGAAATAATATTTCACACATTATTGAAATTCTCTTTCTGATTCAATTATGTGAATTATAGTTAAATCATACAAGCTAGGATGACCCACTCACAGTAAGAATAATGCTGACAAGGCAAAACAAAGTTCTATATCTGGCTTGTAATAGCAACACAACTAATTTTAGCTGAAATAAATGGTGGAAGTACATACTGTTTCTGAGGCACATATTATACAATGTTTAAGGCCCAGTCATCACGTACTTGTTCTGGTAAATACAGCATTACTTAGCACAAGTTTCCATGGAGCTTTTAACATCACTATCAACGGAGTTGGAAATACATACTCTGTCATGTTAAAAACTGACTACAATAACTCTCTGTTAATGTTCGTAGATGAAGGCTACGATCGTAGATGAAGGCTATTCATAACTTCTTAGCTGCGCAATAAATGAGCAACCAATTAATTCATATGGACTGCAATTTGTGTGTGGGTGGAACTGGTAGACTAAAAGATTGAAGGAACACGAGCAGTTAAAAAATGGATGACAAAAATGGCGTCTCTATACATGCATAAAAAAAATTCCCATTGAATCTAAAGTTGTGAAAGTCGTTTCTTAATTTCCCCTAGGAGCTTACAGAAGTGTTAATAATACAGAGCACCAATAACACATCTACCTTATCTAGATAGAGGCCTCAAGCTAAACTCCACCTGGACTAGCATCAGTGACACGGCAAACATGCTTCTCCTTGCTATTTATTTTGAACAGTCATTGATATTTACCTCACAACTGATGAAGGCTCAGGAGCCGAAATGTTCTGTGATTTTGTTACCAATTTAATTGTTCTACTAAACTAATAATTGATTACGAAAGAATTCTTTTGTAGTACTATTTCTACTCCACATACTAACACAATCTCTGTTTACCTTCCTTTCAGAATGCAGCTGCAGTGTCACGGGCACACAGGTGGGTGGTCCGAGGCTTCTCCCGCTCTGCAACGCCATCACGGGGGGGTGTCAATGTCTCCCCAACTTTGAGGGAGAGACGTGCAATCGCTGCCGGGTAAGTCCGCCATTAGCTACTCCTCCGGTATATATTAATCAGGCATTTCTTCTCTTGTGTCCACTGACAAACCTCAAAAGGTGACACGTGAAGGCATTTTAATAATATAATTAGAAAAGTATTAATCCAAATATGTGCAACAAAAGACTTGGGGTAGTACCCATGGCGATAGTCTCAAGGAAACAGTTACTATGCAAGGCTATTGACCTTTTACCAGTTAGGATTAGGTTACTGTGGGGGTCAGTGAGCCGTGAAGGTGATTTCTAAAAGAATGGGCTGAATGAAAAACTAAAAATAAAATAATACATATACCATCATATGTGATCGGTTTTGGGAAAATCAGCCTAAACGCGGCATCTAAAGTTTTCTAATTTATTCTACCAGTAGGCTGCACGGGGCCTTTGGATGCCATCCTCCTAATTTGGAAGCTGTAGCACAAGCCGTCTTCGCCCTACGCACTACAACACTTCAATATTTTTGCTAAACTTATTATTGCTGATTTCGAAAAAACGCCGGGTAAAGGCGTTGCTAAGGTCAGGGGGCGTGCCTTGTGTCCGTATACTATTACTGCGTGTCTCCGGGGCACTATGGAATAAACCGATTGAATGAAGTCTAAAAGGCTTAATGCAGGGCTCCTTAAGAAACTATGATGGCGAGAATTGCGTGAGTACGTGAATTATGTAGAATAGTAAGTGAATTAGTTAGCTACAGTTTTTTCCCCGCTGTTAGTGAAAAGCCCGCCAATAATTTCTTAGCAACTCTCCGTACACGAGTCCAACCGGCTAGTGTTTCTAGCCTCCTAGTGTGAGTTCTAGAGCACGCCAGAGCTTACAACTGTGTCATAAGCTAGAGCTAACTGGTGTCTATCCATTTCTGCCATAAAAAAATTTTCGAAAAAAATCGACCCCATAAGGCTTTACCCGCGGATACTGAAAAAAATTGTTTGCCGCATTTAGGCCGATTTTCCCAAAACCGGTCACATATAGGACAGGTATTACATATACCATCACATAGAACTGGTACATTATACCATCATATAGAACAGGTTAACATACCATCGTATAATGCTATATGTAGCATTAATTCAATTAAATATCAAAAACATGTTTTAAGCAATAATTAGTAGAATCCATGAGCTCAGATACATAAATGCATTGCACTCTGATGCTCTCTGTGATAATTATTAAAGACATGACTGTCTTCTCTGCCCATGCAGCTAGGGAGCTATGACGTCAGTGCTGGGTGTTTGCCTTGTGGTTGTAACATGGGAGGCTCCACAAGTCCAGAGTGCAGCACCATGAGTGGGCAGTGTCCGTGCAAACCCAACATTGAAGGCAGAGACTGCAGCAGACCAGCTCTTGGATTCTATGCTCAGTCATTGGATCTAGTCACTTTGGAAGCTGAAGACATTACGGTAAATTCCATGCATGAACATACTTCTGCTGTTTGTAATGGCGTAGTTTTCTCATTTAAAGTTAATAATGCTCTTTTTATTTGTTGATAAAGGATGTGGTAGTGGTTCCAGAAGGGGCAGAGCTTGGGCCGTTCACTGGTCGTGGGTTTGGCATGGTGGACAGAAGTGACAATGTTACGTTCACTTGGAGTCTCGCGATTGACAACCAGTACCAGATCGTGCTCAGAACTGGGCCAGTGGTGAGTTGGGAGAGAACATTGTAACTAACTAGGGGAAGGAGGTCCATTGATGGGAGGGGATTACAGAGTGGAGTAAGGGGAAGGGAATTACAGAGTGGAGTAAGGGGGAAGGGAATTACAGAGTGGACTAAGGGGGAGGGGCAGTACAGAGTGGACTAAGGGGGAGGGGCAGTACAGAGTGGACTAAGGGGGAGGGGCAGTATATAGTAAATGGTGGATTACAGTGGAGGTGTCATGTGACTTATAATAAATTATTATATGTTTGTAAGTACGTATGCATCAGGTTGTTTAGCTCTCTTTAAGTTAGTCAGTTTAGTTGCTGTTTTATTTTATTGGTCTATGTTGCTTTAAGTTGGAGAATGTGCTGTGTCCTTGTGTGTTACCTCTTCCTTTAGCTTTCTGATCCAGTGACTGTTACCATGGTGCTGACAGCTACTGATGCATCAGTTCAGGAGACTACATCCACCATCACTATCACTCCACCCACAAACACAACTGGCACCATATTGGACTCAGTGCAGCTAATGGCATCAACTAACTATGAACTCACTGTATCAGCTAATGCACCACTGCTAGTGGACTCTGTAAGAACTTACTTGACACTTTATTTAAATAGCCTTTAAACTTGACGATGCTTTACCATTTACTCTCGTGAGGGGGACACTTTACCATATTTTTATATATCTGCATATGACATCGCCTTACCATTACTATAAAATGTAAAGATGCTTGTCCTTCTCGATTCAAGAAGTGGCCATACTTTTAGCTGGGTGGCCTTATTTACATCTTTCTATTGTTTATCTTGTGTAGCTGGTAGTTCTGCCTGACATACCAGCCACCAGTGTAGTGTACTCCCTGGCTAGTTCCAGTGAGCAGGCTGCCATCAATGGATGCCTTCCTCTGACACCACGTGCTACTGATGTTCCTGAGTGTGAAGCTATCCTATTCACACTCTCCTCAGAGTTCTATGGGGACAGCCCCCTATCTGGTGAGGATAATAAACATAGCCAGAATGTGCAGGCATACAGATCTTCTTCATCAATTGAGACTGACATTATAACTCAATAGTATTGGTAGTATATATAGAAGTAATAATATAGTAAAAAAACAACAACAATGCATGAAATAATAATTATAGTCTCATATTGCATAGTTGCCTATAGTTACTGAATGATGTAGCTGCATATTGTACTCGGTATGTTCCACATCGTGGGCAAGAACTTACGGACCTTAGTGTTTCTGATGTACCCACAGCTTGTCCACTCATGAAAGCATAGTCAACATATTTTGTTTTCATTGTGTCCAGTGTGTGGCTGCAGCAGTGGTGGCAGTGTGTCCAGTAACTGCACATCCTCTGGCTGTATCTGTAAGACCGGTGTGACGGGTTTCGCATGTGATCTGTGTGCCTTGGGCTACTTCAACCTCTCCTCCTCTGGTTGTGAAGGTAACAGTCTTACTTGACGACAGATTAAGTTGATTTAATATGTCATAGATTTCCTAGCAAATCAAAAATGACAATAACAAAATTTGAAGGCAGAAGGAAAGTGAGATAAATTGGAGTGTGTACATATGATATTAAGATCATATTTTATTCTACACAATTTGATTGTAGCTGGAATCTTCCTCCCTTATCATTATAGCTTAAGAATACACTATCTTGTTAATTGTTTGGTGTTTCAGATTGTTCGTGTAACGTGACCGGCTCCGAGTCCTCGAGCTGCTCAGATGACGGTGTCTGCACGTGCAAGCCGGGTGTTGATGAGCCAACGTGTGACAACTGTCGTCCTGGTTACTTCAACTTCACATCCGAGGGCTGCTCGCCGTGTTCGTGCTCCGAGTATTCGATATCTGCCACATCCTGCGATGCCGCCAGTGGCCAGTGCACATGCCCGAGTGGCATCACTGGTCGGCAGTGTGACTCCTGTCTGCCGGGATTCTACGGTCTGTCGCTAGACGGGTGCATGCCTTGCAACTGCGACCCGTACGGCAGTGTTGACGCCGCGTGTAACGTAACCACTGGACAGTGCTCCTGCATTAACGGGATCGGAGGACTCACTTGTGAGAGGTGCTCGAGTGGATTCTACTTCACGGCAGAAGTGGGCGGAGCTGATGCTTGCGAGAGATGCGTGTGTTCGGGGAGAGCGGCTATTTGTGGTCGTAGTTCCGTGGAAGGGCAGCTCCGAGCTGTGCAATACAACTTCACGGAACTCTGTTCTGAGAACTCAGTCAGCTGTGGGAGGGGCTGGGAGATTAGGACCGACGCTGGAGTGGAACCGTCGGATGCTACAGCGTATGTTATGTGTGTGTGTTTTTTGAGTGTATGTATGTGTGTGATGGGTGTGGTCGAAATGATTAGAATATAGTGCTTTTTAAGTTATTGTGGCATGGTTCTGGCTGAAGATTTTTAATATGTATTTCAAATATTCTGTAAAGCTGTCTGTTTTTGTTCATTCATTCAATCATTCACACATTGGTTTTATTTTTCATTAATTCTCCATCGCTTTTCATATTCCTGGATTAATATATAATAATATTCCTGTATTCACATATTTGATTCCTGTATTCACACATTTGATTCCTAATGTGCATATTAGTAGCCGGCCATTCTCCCTCCCTCCCTCCCTCTGTGTGGTGTATTGCTACAGGTTGACAGTGGGATTTGGCTACCTCCTCACTGGTAATGACAATCCACTCGTGTACATACCAGACGAGTTCCTAGGGGACCGGAGGAGTGCTTATGGCCAGAACTTCAGTGTGGTACTGGTCATACAATCTAACGCTGCCCTCAAGAGCCAGAGCTTGACTGTCAGGTAAGAAGACATGGTGGAGGAAGAAGAGAGTGAGGGTGTGTGTATGTGTGTGTGTGTATGTGTGTGTGTGTGTGTGTGTGTGTGTTGTAAGCAGTGTGCATGGGTAGTTGAAATTGATATGGGTAGTTGAAATTGATATATTGTTTGTTTGTTTGTTTGTTTGTTTGTTTGAGATAATTTAGTTGTGTAAGGTGTAAGTGTTAGACTTGTCTTGTCTCTGTGTGTAGACTGGGTAGCTCCAACTCCAATAGAAGACTCATTGCGGACGCCTACTTCACCATCTCCTCCAACACAAGGCAGGAGAGAGTGGTGTCACTGACTGTGAGTTTATAAGCTACTCTCTGTTGTCAACTAGCTAATGGCGTACAGGTGTTGCAAATATAGCAGCCATTAACAATGTCGGATTGGTATGATCGCTGTTTGTGGTCATTGCAGGTGCTTCTAGAGGAGCAGTCGTTTGTCTTCACTGATAACCCGCAAGGAAGTCCTAGTCTCTTGCAGTTTCTAGACTTCTTGTCTGGTCTGAGTGAAATTGGATTTACTGCTGATTACACTGAGGTACTTTACCAAATATTTATATTTTTTGTCCTTGATACATAAAGTTGTCTGTGTGTGTGATGTGTCCGAATTTATTGTGATAATTTATTAGTACGAGTAATAGCACGGGTAACCGTGTTGTTGATCCCTAACAGCACAGGTTACTCATGCTATCACTCGCTAGTAGTAGGCCAGTTTTTTTTGAGGTTTTTTTCTTGTTTTGTTTTTTGCACTGTAGCTACACTGTATTGTTCACTCACTATCTCCATATTTCAGGATTAGCTTCCTCTGGAATTTCGTTTTCAACCTATGGCTCCTCCTAATCTGTTGAAGAAAAAAAATTCCGTCTAATATGTGTAGAATTTTTGTGCTAAAGACGATTTTCCCATACGTTTTTGAAAGGGCAATTTACACACTGTACTAGTAGTATAATAGTGTTCGCTGTCATAGCAACAGTAGAAGTCGTAGTACATAGTTTAGTAAAGTCAGTAAATTGATTATTCTATGCTGTAAGTTTGAAGTAGTTTCCCAGTGAAGTTAGTTATTCTGTTTCTCTCTTGTAGGACTTCATAGAGCTGAACTACTTGACATTAGTCACTCTTCCCTTCATATCAACTCCAAACTCTTCTCTGAACATCTCCAGCAGCACTGTCGTCCTGTCTCCCAGCTACACTCTGGAGAACTGCTCCTGTGATGACCCTTACCAAGGACTGTCATGTGACTCGTGTGCGCGGGGCTACTACCGACCATCAGGGAGTGTGGCAGACGAATGCCTGAGGTGTGAGTGTAACGGTAAGACGGCAGACTGTGACGTCACTGATGGGAGGTGCCTTAACTGTGGCGGGAACACAACCGGCAACAACTGTGAGAGGTGTCTGGATGGTTTCTATGGTGATCCAACCAGTGGTGTTCCATGTTTACCCTGTGACTGTCCTCAAGTTGGGCGTGGCTTCAGTCCGACGTGTTATCTGAATGCAACGGATGGTCGGTCCGTGTGTGACAACTGTTCCCGTGGCTACGCTGGGAGGAACTGCGACCAATGCATGAATGGTTACTATGGAAACCCACTTGTAAGTAAAAATTTAAAAAATTTTTGTTGGGATTTGTACATGTATACACACACATACATGCATACATACACACATACATACATACACACATACATACATATACACATACATACACACATATATACACACTCATTAAAGGCAGTTGTATGAGATGAATATTGTCCTAATTAATGTGCGTATGTGTGTGTGTGTGTGTCTAGATTGGTCACTGCACGACGTGTGAGTGTAATGGTAATGTGGATCCTGCCCTGGGGCCGGTGTGTGACATGGTCACTGGTCAATGTCTCAATTGCCTCAACAACACACGAGGCTTTGAGTGCCACATCTGCGTTCAGGGTTACTATGGCGACCCAGGGAACAACATTCCCTGCCAGAGTAAGTCTGTGTTATAACTGAAGGCATAATTGCCACGATTCAGTCATTCTCGACAGAAATAATATAATAATAGCAAATTTTCTTGTTCTAACAGCCAATATTGTTAATTAGAACTTACATGTAAGTTATGGGTTAAGTTTTAATTAACAATATTTTAGAACAAGAAAATTTGCTATTATTATAATTACCATGTTCTGATGATCTCAATATTCGATCTTAATATTCTAGTTACTCTTTTCAAGAAAAACCACCGTTATTCCAATGTTCATCAAATCCGCCCAAATGGTAGACCAGAGGAGACATGAAAAAAAAAAAAAAACTGGAGAAATTTTATTTATTTTTAATTCACTAATCCATGTGGAAATATTTAAGCAGCAGCAAATTTATCCTCTCTTTAAGTGGTCTTATGCCACACAATTGTTGAATTAGCCACTCCCCCCTCCCCTCCAATATTTTTTTCTGAATACCTCGATCTATACCTTCTTGCACTAGAGAAAAGTCAAAATGTACCCACAATGATATACTGTGTACATCAGACACGTCGCGTGTGATGATACACTACACGTCGTGTGTGATGATTTGATTTCTTGTATCTCTGATTTCTTGTTTTAGTTTGTGATTGTGATCCTCATGGCACTGACGGCTACTGTGATGTCCTCTATGGCACGTGCCACTGTCTCCCCAACGTGGTGCCTGGAGGGAGGTGTGGTGAGTGTGTGGATGGTTTCTTCAACATCTCGTCTGGCGTGGGGTGCTCCCTGTGTGGGTGTGACTCAGTTGGCGCCAGTAGTGGCACGTGTGACAAGGTCAGTCTGGGCACTAATTGGAATATTCAAAGGAAACTTTCTTTTAAATTTAATGTCTGAAGATGTGAGGAATACAGTGCATGTAATGTTACATGTGCACTTACATGTAGTGCACATGTGTTGTATATGTACATGTAAAGCAATTGAATGTTATGTGTACTACATGTTATGTACTATGTATATGTGAGAATGTTTGGTACATGACAGATACCAGTGTGGTGATTGCTGTATCTCTCTCTCTCTCTCTGTTGTCCAGGTGACAGGTGACTGCAGATGTTTGTCTAATGTTGGCTCATCGTCAGACAACACGTGTACATCTTGCACTCCCGGCTACTTTAACCTCACGGCAGACCTGGGTTGTCAAGGTAACTTACTGGTGACACTAAAGGTGGATATGCATTACTTAAAAACAACAACAACAACAAGCTTGGAGTTTGGATGTGCATGCTCAACATTTTTGCCGTCAATGCGGCAAGAACATAAACCTACATTAGCTTGTGACTGGTTGTGGGTGTGGCTTAATTTTTATGTATATGTGTTTGTGTGTTAGCGTGTAACTGCAGTGCTCTGTCCGTGTCCCCATCATGTGATCCACTATCAGGCGTGTGCCAGTGTCAGGAAGGAGCTATTGGAGACAAGTGTGATGACTGTGCCTTTGGATTCATGGGTAAGGAATGGACAAACAAACAAACAAACAAACAAATAAACAAACAAACAAATAAACAAAAAACAAAAACAAAAACATGTGGAGATTCAGAATTAACTGATGTTTACAAGCGAACTAGTTAAAATTCAACTATTGAGTGGTCTGTAGTGTGTTTACTCTGTTGTGTCATTAACAGATTGCTTTCTCTCTCTCTCGTCTTATCGTATCAGGTAAAGTACCGAACTGTGAGCCGTGCCATGACTGTTACTTCCAGTGGTACAACTTGACGACGGACTTCACTGTTAGAGTCCGCAGTGTCAATTCCTCCGTCTTGAATCGCATGTCCTATCTCTATGGTAACCGTACTGTGACTGACATCTCCATGGAGTTGTCAGGAGTGATAGATGAGTTGGAAGTGGTCAACAGAACGTTGAATTCAATTACATTTAATGAGAGCAGTGTGAATGAACTCCAGAGGATTCTGGACCAGGTAAGGATGACCACAGTGCATGGCAGTGTCTGTTGCGAGACTTCTCCAGCTGGTTTTACTGGGAGTTGGCAATTGTTGATTATAAATATTTTTTTCTCTCTAGCTGTACTATTGCCCTAGGATGCCCTGAAACAATGCCACTAGAATTCTCACAGAGAATGTCAATCATAAGTTGCCTCCCCTAAAATTATGTGATATATTCTAGAGTTCAAAGTTTAGTGGAGAGAGGGAGGGAGGGGAGGGGGGAAGTTGGGTATGTATGTGGATATGTAATATTGTCAGTGTCGTAGCGACGGTAAGTGTCACAGCTATGGGTGTCTGCCCTGATGTATCTCACACTGCTACCAAGCAGTGACTCCATTCATGCTAGCAACTGATTCCTCTTCTCCTGACTGTTGTCCAACTCATACAAAGAATTGTAAATTATGCCAACCTTGTATTAAGGGAAATTTCAGTGTTCTCTGAAGATATAGAATCAGTATAAAGCTAATGATGGGCAATAAGTCAGTCATGCAAGTGTCCTGGGTTCATCCTAGTGACAGCCAAACATTATTAATTCTGTGTTGTTAAAAAAAAAA
>WLWD01000305.1_pt1 | contig 46076 bp, 20 predicted proteins | sample 6712731 | NCBI WGS metagenome assembly WLWD01 (sample SAMN12718690, study PRJNA576275) | sponge metagenome | isolation source: marine sponge | host: Mycale hentscheli | place: New Zealand: South Island, Marlborough, Capsize Point | collected 2014-11-01 | reverse complement strand
AGACATTATTCCTTATTATTAGGTACTGAACAGAGCCTGATAACTGTTGCCACATAGAAAATGCATTAAACTAAACAGGATGTGGCTTAGGGCAATATTTTTCCATATCACCTGTGTTCATAGTTATTACGTTGGGTTATTACGTCCCCCTAGGTAAATTTCTTGTTACCAAGGTATTCGCCCATGAGCAGTACCTAATAAATTTATTATCCATTGGATACCCGAGAATATCACTCGTCTGATTGGCGGTATTTACGCTCGTGCCTGCGGCACTCGCGTAAATACTAAGCCAACAGACTCGTGATATTCTCCTGTATCAAATGAATAATATATATTTATTACTTATTGTCAACATGTTTTTTTGTGTGTGTATCAGGAAGTAATTCAGACATCAGAGAATTTGTTGTGGTTATTTTAGTATGTAGGTCATGAAACCATTCACAGAAAAGGATTTTCACGGGCTGTTTGAACACGCCTCCTCTATTGTATGGATTCTAGCATGTGCCAGTAGGCAGAGCAAAATAGGAAAACAGAAACCACTACTGGACATAAAGTATTTGACAAGTAGGCATGCACTCGAGAGAAATTTCAAGTATGAATTAAAATTTAATTGTGTAGTGAGCGTTCATGAAGTGCGATGACGTACGACTTAATAAAACACTCACTTTTAATGAAACAACACAATACAATACAGCTGCAGCAGAATATGTAGGGGCGTGGCAGTGTTAGTCCAGCGGATAACTGCAAGTGACGTGCATTTAATGATAAAAGCGCGAAATTTGGAATACTCTTTAGTTGCACCGAAAAGGAGTGTCATTTCTGAATCGGCAAAATGTGGGTGTGGCAAGAAAATGGCCGCCAACATCTTTATTTCTCATACATTTTGCAAAAAAGAATCATTATAGTGCCCAAAAAGTTTTTTAGAATTTAGTTGTGCGGTATCAAAATCTACTAAATGTAGGCGTGGCATAAAATGGCCACCATTGTCATTTTTTAATGAGACCTGCAATATTCATGTAAGGCCTACATAAGTGTCTGATAAGCTTGCATTTCAACTGAACCATTGTTAATTAGAAAAATGTGGGTGTGGCATACAAATGGCCTAAACATTAGAGATTATGTGGTCTATAACAATAGTGCTCAGTGTGGTCACACATTGGCTCTATCACTCAGCCCAATAGGTTTGTGGTGTTATAATGTTAAATATATGGTGCGAGGTGAATTATTGCTAATGAAATTATTATTTGAAAGTTCCAACTTTGACACTAACAAGTTCCAGCACATTTGCACAAAGCTGTGGCAGCTTTGAAAACTCTGGGGGACCTGCTTAAAAGTAGTGGCTGGGTTCCAGCTCTTGTGCAAGCTGGAGTTGCTACTGCTGACTCTTTCCTAAAAAGCTGCACACATCACACGTACTCGACGTGCTCATCAGATTACAGCGTGTGTATTGTACCAGGCTTTGAGAGAACCATATCAGGCATCTCTTGAGCCAGGCATTGAAGGTAAGAGCATTGAAGAGTGGTGCGACCAGCAGAGCAATCAGCCTATGTTCAAGTATTGGTATGTGATCCTATAGCTGCAACTTATTTATCTAGTGTTGGTTCATTCTATTCGTACTGGTAACTTCCCACTATATGTCCAATCACTAACCAAACTAGTGACCTGGTTTTTTCTCTTGACCATTTCAACTACTCGATATGGATATCAGTTCATCTACGGGATTTGGTGAGCTTGCCAGAGCTACATCCTGACATTCACACAGAGCTACATCCTGACATTCACACAGAGCTACATCCTGACATTCACACAGAGCTACATCCTGACATTCACACAGAGCTACATCCTGACATTCACACAGAGCTACATCCTGACACTCACACAGAGCTACATCCTGACATTCACACAGAGCTACATCCTGACATTCACACAGAGCTACATCCTGACATTCACACAGAGCTACATCCTGACATTCACACAGAGCTACATCCTGACATTTACACAGAGCTACATCCTGACATTCACACAGAGCTACATCCCGACATTCACTGAGCTACATCCTGACATTCACACAGAGCTACATCGCGACATTCACACAGAGCTATGTCCTGACATTCACACAGAGCTACATCCTGACATTCACACAGAGCTACATCCCGACATTCACACAGAGCTACATCCTGACATTTACACAGAGTTACATCCTGACATTCACACAGAGCTACATCCTGACATTCACACAGAGCTACATCCTGACATTCACACAGAGCTATGTACATCCTGACATTCACACAGAGCTACATCCTGACATTCACACAGAGCTATGTACATCCTGAAATTCACACAGAGCTACATCCTGACATTCACACAGAGCTACATCCTGACATTCACACAGAGCTACATCCTGACATTCACACAGAGCTACATCCTGACATTCACACAGAGTTACATCCTGACATTCACACAGAGCTACATCCTGACATTTACACAGAGCTACATCCTGACATTTACACAGAGCTACATCCTGACATTCACACAGAGCTACATCCTGACATTCACACAGAGCTACATCCTGACATTCACACAGAGCTACATCCTGACATTCACACAGAGCTACATCCTGACATTCACACAGAGCTACATCCTGACATTCACACAGAGCTACATCCTGACATTCACACAGAGCTACATCCTGACATTCACACAGAGCTACATCCTGACATTCACACAGAGCTACATCCTGACATTCACACAGAGCTACATCCTGACATTCACACAGAGCTACATCCTGACATTCACACAGAGCTACATCCTGACATTCACACAGAGCTACATCCTGACATTCACACAGAGCTACATCCTGACATTCACACAGAGCTACATCCTGACATTTACACAGAGTTACATCCTGACATTCACACAGAGTTTTCTAAAGGGCACTTCACGGTCAAGAAAACCACACACACATTCTCTAACATTGCCCTTGACCATGCCCATGAGCCAAACAACACTCTGGTGAAGGAGGATGGTGGTGCAGTTGGCCTCACTGAATATCCAGCTGCTCTACAGAGGTGGATGGTTAGTGGCCCTGAAATGGCACACCTCATCAATGAGTTGGAAGCATCATGTAACCAGGTTGAGAATAGTCCTGACTTATGCCATCATGAACAACGACCAGGAGTGCAGAAAACATTCCTACAAGATGTTGTAGCACTGTAAGCAGCAATTGATGACTACGGAAATCCTTTTCTTGAGAGTAGTGGTGATTGACTTGTGCTAGACACAAGAGACATTGCTGATGAATTTGTTACTGAATCTATTTACAAGATTGAAGATCTTGGTAATCAGCAGTATTGGCTTGCATCTCTATATGCAGACCTCCAAACATAATAAGAAATTTATCTTCTCCATAATCCAAGGGCCACTTCCACTGAATGTTCTTTGCAATAGCAAAGAGTGGCTGGTCAACTGTAAATGCATGACAAACTTCTGCTGACTCTCCTTCAACATCATTTCCTCCTGATGTTTTTCCTCTAGCTGCATTGTACAAGGCCACCAAACACTTGGAATGATACTTTGCTTCACTAGCTACCAGATCCCCAGAGGATACCTTAGCCAAGTCGGTGGTCAAGGAGCTTTGTTGCACATCTCTTTACTCTCTCACCAATCATTTTGGTCATAGCTTCATGAAGCGGGTTAGATGGGCTTGAGGTTTTTCACAAAACAGGCACACAAGATTGTTGCTCTGCTGTCTGGAGTGGTGTTCTCTATGTGGTCTTTCTCCTCTTGTCTCACCAGTGTCATGATATTTCTTCATCTTGGAATGAGGCTCATCATGCTGTTCTGAGCAAAGGCTCTTCGCAGCAGTTGGTGCATCTGACTCCACATCAGAGCGTTCCCTCTTCATGGCTCGCTGGAATCTGGCTTTACTGAATTTAAGCCTACATGAACTATGAAATTTTGCTCTGAGTCTCAGCAATCTTTCTTTTATGCCGCCATTGCCATCATCAAGTTTTGATATCTCAAAAAACCCAGGCAATCCATTCTTATCAAAGGCTGTCACATCCTCCATGAGACTAACATACTCTGCTCCAAGGTTGGAACGATTCTTGGAATCAGCAGGACAAAGCAGCTTCCCACTACTTGTAGAGTCTTCTTGGCAAATAATGCATTTGGTCCAGTCCCTCTGCTGTTCAAGCTGGTGAGGACTAACAACATACTTAGCCTTCCCTTTAGAAGCCAATCTCACTAACACACTACAGCTAATAGGAATGACCTTACAAAAATGGTGACAGCACAGCCCAGTTGAGGTGTGATCTTACAAGATGGTGACAGAGCATTATAAAAAAAAACAAGTCCACTATTAGGCCTTTGTAAATTATGATGGCATAATTTTGATAATATTAGAAAATTTTGGAATGACATCATAGCAAATGATGCAATATGATGTCATGGTTAGTTAGATCTAGATGCAGCTGCACTCTACATTCATAAATTATTCAGGAATTCTTCCTGTGATTATTTGCCGTGATTCTATTTTGAGAATAATAATAGGTATCTTACCAAAGAATAATAGGCATAGTTTTGAGAATACAAGAAGAGAACAGTAGGCAAAATTTGAGAATAATTTATGAAGGCTTATCCACTATATAATTGATGCTACCACAAATTTGTTACTATATTTTCACTAGAGTGATTGTACACACCCTACAATGGTTGTAATTAAATTCTAATAGCTGTAAATATTATAATATGATAAAATATCGAAGATTTAAGTAAATACAATGAGATATAGGTCTGCGGTAGCAATTTTTTGAGAAATCGCAGCCACACCCCCAAAATACAAAATTGAAGATGGCACTCCTTCTAAATTTGTTTTTATTCACTTGATAAAGGTGTGTACAAAGTTTCACGCTAAGCACGAAACTTGGTAAAATTTGCAGCTATCCGCAGGACTACGTAACTCACTCTTACGAATAAGCTATTGATCTTGCACCACTAAAAAGTGCTCTATATCCAGCATGCAATAATTTCAACCAAGTACAGTATGTAATTGAAAGCAATTATGCAACTATTTATATATTTTTTTATTTATTTCTTTTCGTGACTTGCTGCTACTGCGATGTTCTAATAAGTGATGGTACTCACCTCTCAGCCGCTTCTGTGGCGTGGTCCCACGATGCCACGCCTTCTTCTCTCCACTGAGGATGCTCACTGATGGCTACAAACACATCCTGGATGGGCAAGAAAGAAATGAAGGAGGGTAAGTAGAGGGAAGAGACAGCGATAAATAGAGGAGAGGGCAAACTAATACGGGCACAATAAAATCCGTACTAAATGAATTAGTTAGGGTTTACTGATAAAATTAAACTAAATACTTATTCAAGAAGTTCATCCTACCAGTAAGTGCAGGTTTACTAAGCTACAGCCCACTAAAGAACTCATGATTCAAATCATGGAGTTCATTCAGACGTGTTGCCATGGCCACATAGTTTCATATACACAGAAACACATCACTAAAAAGAGTGAAAAAAAAAAAAAAAAAAAAAAGAGCGACAATAATAACAACAAAACAACATAATAGGCACTTGTCATTTTGGAGTTATGCCAAGTTCACCCATTGTGGAGCTGGTGGTCAGAAAAAAGCCCCAAGTCTGATCCGAGTGATGGGTAAGTGCCTCAGTGTTGCATAAATTATATATTATATATAATACATACATATATATAAGAAAAATAAAAGGAATTAAAAAAACAGACTATTAAAGCTATGGTACTGTAATGTGAGCACCCTCCCATTGCCTATTCCCCTTCCTCTTCCCTTGAGCAACCTTACTACTACTACTTAATATATTAGGTAAGAACCGTCCAGACTCACCTCAATAAATGTATGCACAGACTCGGAACAGGTTTGAGCAGAGCCGTGCTGCACTCCCACGAAGTCCTTGATGAAGCTCTTAAACTTCTGCACTAGCTCGTAAGAGGTGTTCAGCCGCATTCTCTCCAGAAACCGACAGCAATACTTGTCGTATTGAGACAGCTAAGAAAGAACCGTTTTTAGAGATACACTTTTAAGCCAACGTAAACCTCACCTCGTCTACACCGCTCCTTAAGAATTTGAGTTCGCTCTCTTCAGCCGACATTATACCTCCCCCATATAAATTATAAGCAGCGCACACCTGCAGCCAAAATAATTTCTTTTCTCCAAGCTGCACTTCAACATTACTTACTTTGTGTTTATTTTCGTACAAATAATCAAGAAAAAGTGGGTGGAGTGTCGGGCGACCGTTCGTGCCTAACTTGTTGAGTGAAGTCGCACAATAATAGCTTCTTGTTGAAGCAAAACCGAACCGTTAAACCAATGTTAAAGTGCGTACCGTAGGCTTCAGTGGGACAGCAAAGGTAGCTATAATTCGTGGAAAATTCATTAATTATAAAAGAGCGTTAGAAATAGTTAAATATTGTTACCAGCTTTATTTTGATTGGCTACTTCTCTATACAAAGGGATAATAGAAGTGGGGACATTGCCCCCCTACCAGATTTATAGCTTGGGGAGGGGGGGGGGGGCACATACTTTTGCAGATTTAAGTATTGAATTGTATTGGTAAACTTGTATTAGTCTAGTTAAATATGAAGTTATATTTTTTCATGAAATAGAAGTGGTTTTCATGATAGTAAATTAACTTGTGATACATGGTGCCCCCCCCCCCCCCCCCTCCCCTCCCACTTTGAAGCAGCTTCCATCACTCCTGATACAAGAGAATCATCCCAACTAGTTTTAAACTCATAAAATAAAAACAAAAAACGAAAACAAAACAACAACAACAACAACACACTCCAAAAAATTTCGTATATACAAAAAATGGTTATAAAATTAATAATGAGCAATGATTCTCAAATAACGTGTACTTTATGAAGAACCATGGCAACAACAAAGATAACGGAACTGACGAACAACAGACAAAGAATGCAAAAAAATACAATAAAGCATCTTCCACATATTACACAGCAAGCTGAAGGACGTTGCCGATTCGGAAGTAATGGATCTTGATCATTGCCTGTGGTATTCACAGAGGGCTGATGTCCATTATAAGGTGGCAGTACTTCATAATCATAATCATCACCATCATCATCATCATTTGTATCAGAATCAAAGAGGTTGTCTTCTCCTGGGGCAGCTAGTGTAAGCAGTGGATTCACATACACCGGACCCTGAAGGTTAGGGCCATTGGTCATCTTGTAGCATATCAAGTAGGCTGGGTATGACAGATCGTTGCTATACGTTATAAATATTCTAGTGTTTCCGGACATACCAGATACAGAATCATATCTTTGGTTAGGGCTATTATTTAAAGGTGGAGGTCTAGTTAGGCTAATATTACCAGGGCTATTGAAACTTACTCCAATCAAAACTTTAGCGAGGATCATCACATAGCAGGATGTCGTTCCATCTCTGAAGGTGTACGTATGTGAGTAGTCAGATCTCTCGGCAAAATAGTTTCCTCTACCCCATACGCCCGGATTGGCTAGACGCATGTCGAAGCCATCCTCTGACCCACAAATGTCCTGGAAGTTTGGGGATCCATGAAACAAGAGTCTTTCTTTAACTATTCCTCCATTGGTGGTATACATTCTAGCCAGCTTGTCAGAATATTGCTTCCACAGCAGTTTGTTTTGAACTCTATGAATCCACTGCACTTGAACTGCAGCAACACTGGTGGACACTAAATCATTTTGAATCCCTATGTATTCTTTGCTTGTGTTTGGTACGTCATATACTGCTATGGATTGCCCGCGAGACATTGGGTCCCAGTGCTGGGGACGGATGTCATGATTCATTGCCATTCTAAATAACATATATCACAGAGCAGCATGAAGTCTTAGTGTGATCATCTATCTGAACACACTGCTACTTGAATAGTACTCACAAATTGACATAAATATCAGCGGTGTAGGAAGATGTTTCGGTATTGGGTAGCTCTAAGGGTATTTCATGTTCATTTGAGAGATCACCTCCTTAGATTAAACCCAAAATTATGGGGGCTACCCCCCTCTCCCCCACGCTACTGAATATGTAAGGACTTTGAAATTGTATTAAATATAGTACCAGTATGCAAAGCAATGTCTTTGCTATTTGAACATACACATTACACAATATTATATATCAACATAGCTAGCACAATTTAAAGTCATAGTAACCTACAATACTTTCAATGCAATTATGTTGTAACTCTAGTTAAGTACATTCTACATAAATGTATAACTTATCCTTACAAAGTATATACCTAGTTCATTATATCATATTTGTCAACTTTTGTCATAGGTCAGGAACATTAAGCCACACCCAAAACCACAACAATTATAAACAAGCAATGATAGCATGATAGTTTAAGTGACAATAGGTAGTGGTCACCCAAGTCTGCGCGGTCACCCAAGTCTGCGCGGTCACTTTTCTTCAGATTGAATCGATATATTCATGAAATTTTTAGAACAGTGGAAGCATTGGGTAGTTTGGTAGATCATGCATAGTAAACAGATACAAAGTTTATCATTTCCGGGACAAACAATAGAAAGATTACAATTCTGTTGTGGGACAGTGGCTAAGTGATAAATCCAGGACTGTCCCGGAGCTTTCGGGACAGTTGGCAACTTTGTTATATGCTTTTTAATTAGAAAAAAGTATTGTACAATTGCTTTGAGTATTCTATTAAGATTAAAATCCTTAGCATTATAACTTGATTTAATGTACAGTTATGTTCATAAATAAAGTCTCAACAATGACAATATAATTCCTTCATATAACATTTATGGGCCATATCTACACGTACTTTCTGTCAATTAGTAGATTAAGTTTAGTTTACTATTATTACTACTGAAGACTTGAATATAATTACTCCTCCACTTTGTGGGATCCAAAGTAGCTACATGGGAGAAAAATCACCATAATCAATGGCACCACATGATTTAATCCTGAAGGCTTGAGCTTGACATTTAAAGAAATACAGAGGGGCACAGCAAGTGGTTCTGCTGGTCTGGGTTTGGTCAGAACACTTTTCGGATGGGCAGCCACACCCACAATTACAGCATCATGCTCTATGCATGCTAAGATATTATTAGATCATATTATTATGTAAACATTTACCAACTTGAAACTTTCTCACCTAAGATTTTTTTCACATTTTCCTTTGCTTTTTTCTAGACCCCTTTAGGTGAGAAAGTTTCAACCTAAGCATTTTCTCATTAAAAATTCAAATGCAGTAACTTTATTTGAAATTGTAAAATGATTTAGAAAAGATCAAGGGTTATAAATACAAGTTGTTGTTTTTTTGCCTAATAAAGTCTGTAAAATAAATGGAATAACAACAACAAAATTTTGTACAAGATAAATACAACACGAGAATGAAAATGTGAACTCTTAAAATTGAAACCAAGCAAAGCAGTTCAGATTGGAACCCAAAGAAGGAAACCATAAGCTATGGACATTGTCTTATGTCTCCAATAAAACCAAACGTATTCTTAGAATCTTATACACATACTGATGCAGGTATATCAATAACTATAATAAAACAGGTAGTCACTTAATAGAATAATTTTTCCCACTCATTACGCCTACCTTTCAACATAGAAATCCAAATGTACTTTACTGCACTGAAAATAACACACCATCAGTAAGTCGGGGCCAATTATTATGGTCTGTCACCTGACAAAAGTCCAACTAATTAAGCCCTATGACTGCCCAAAACTCGTTAGGACTGCCACAGCGACCGCCCATAAGACATTGACCACTAATGATGCTATTTTATAATACAACTTGAAAAGGTAACATTGAAATGATATGAAACGGTCAGACAATATGTGAGACCATGCACATTTTGACCAGACCAATGGAAGAATGGATCGGACAAAGTTTAAAAGGATACAGCAGTCCTACCTATTCATTCTACAAAATTAACCATTTGCTTTGAGTTATAATTGGCTCTGGGAAGTCATGCAAACTTTTACACAACCATGGTTATCTATCAACTGTAAGTAAACACACTTGTATTATGAGTATTACCAGAGGAGCAGAGGTGGTGGTCACATGTCTGGTACTTTCCCTTGCACAGATCCAAACCAAAACCACAAACTCTCCCCAGGCACCAAAGTTGCTCTGATAATACTAATCTTCCCATTGTGTACTCCAAAAGGCACAAATATAGGGAAAAAAACTATTGAAATTTGTGGAGGATTTTGTGACATCTGACTGTAATCTGATACACTTGTATATATGTTTTGGACATTACAATATATTTGTATGCTGTGAGAAACATGATTTATAATTAAAGTCATTACAGTCTCTATTATACTTAAATAAGTATTTTATATATTATGCTATCATAATCTGCTGTGAGTTAGCCAGTTACATTACACATGAGGAATATGGTTTATCATAATAATTAAGTTTCATCAAATTTTTCATAGTAATGAACAAGCTAAGCCAATCATAAGTAAAACCAAACAATATTCTCACTGAATTCTACCTTCTACCACTTTAAAATTTCTATTTAAGTGCTCCCGCAGGCTTGACCACTGCCATTGCCCAGTGATTGCCCATTTCATTACTCTATCCCTATCACATCATGTTATCCAGACCTACTATGCCACACATGTGTCTTTGTATATATTATTATACCAAATTTTGACAGTCTCTCACTCTGCTTTGCTCGCTTAGCTATTATAAATCTCCTAATTGTTCGGTAGTGCTAATCTCGTGTAGCCAGACACTTTACTAATCGCAACACAGGAAAGAGTCTGGTTAGCTGACTTAGAGCAAGTTGTGCAGCTTCTCTCATTGTAGGCACTACCATAATCTCACATAGCCAGACCCTTTACCAATCACAATGCGGGAAAGGATCTGGTCTACTGATATAGAGAAAGTTGTATTGGCACCATCAGCAATTAACTAGGAGATGGTGGTAAGTTCCCTTGGATATAGTAAATTAATATTTTAGTGACTTATGAATGGAAATCAATGTGCTCGCATACTTTAAGTTGTTGGGTTATACCACTTCACCTATGTTTTACCACCTCTCCACTGTCTTCTCTATTGTTCTTCCCAGCCCAATTAACTCACTTCAGTGTACCCAAGGCTGTCCAATAACTTGCAATTTTCAAATCACAAGTATATTTATATCTAATCATGATTGAACTAACTCAGATTTCAATGCAAAATATAGCACAATTAAAAAATTATAAGACTGTGCAATCTGCTTAGATTGTATGCTATCAGAACTATCTAATCCATTAACCTGCCACCTGGAATCAATTTTGCATTGCTTCTTTTTCTCTACAGTTAGCCTGAGTCTGACATCACCCATACCAAAATTACCTTAGCGTTCGTTATCTTGCCCCAGCGTATCGGGCGGCAATATCGCAGAGAAAACTGGCGCCTGGCAGCAGCTAGCTCTACGACTCCCTCCCCCCTGTTTGCTCGTTAGTTCGGTAACAGTTGCGACCCGTACCTAACTATCCTTTCACCGCACCAACCAACCACAGATATGTCGTGGGAGGCGCCACCTTTAAAAAAAATCAATGCCAATATCGTACCCACCGCTAATTACAGACACAACCAAACTCCTAAAATTAAACTATATTAAAGTAGTAAAAAAGATCCGTACGTACAATTTGTAGTAGATATAGCTACATGCATAAGAACTTACCCGAGTTCCATTTCTATCCAATTTAGTGGCGACGGTAAGCTAATTTGTCATAGTTATAAGCCCTACGAGACAGTATCTACTTGAAAATTCATTGTTCACTAGGCTAATCACTAAAGCCCCTTTTACCGTATTACGCAATTTAAAAACTCGGACTTTTTTTTAGTAGTTTGAGTGTCAGAAGTTCAAATTTAATAATAGTGTTGTTTTAGGCTCGGTCGCCATTTGTGCTCAAGCACATCACTAGTAGTAGTGTTAGTATAGACGTGTCAACTGGTGAGAAATAGTCACAGGCAATAGTGCCTCACTGTGCTCTGTGTTCAGTCAGCACTTAGTAACAAAATAGTTATTGAATATGAGGAAACTACTGATACTGGCAGTGTATTTCTCCTGGCTTCTTCAGCCCCAAGTTTAGAGCAGGGGAAGAAATCGAAGTTTACCTATATGTCTGTATCAGGTGAATATTTACAAGATACTGTATCGATAATTAACAATATTGGCTATTAGAACGAGAAAAACTTGAACCTCAGTAACATGTGATTACTTTCCCTTCCTTGTTACAGGTTGGAGATGCAAGAAATTGACATGGATGTGTTTTCCAGTGACGATTCAACCATTGTTTGAAGGAAAATCTACTGGAGCATTGAGGACAACTAAACCCATCACACCAGCCTTTAATCCAAATAATTAATCTTTGATATTTTTTCTCCAATATTTTTTGAGTAATGAAGTATTGGTTTATGGTAAAAGGAAAGATAATAAAGTAGAAATCCTACAATTTTGGTGCATGATTATGAATTTTCATCATATTACAAAGTATTATTGGTGTGGAACTGACTGCAAATAAGACTTGCTATTAAAAGTTAAATAGCACACTTCTCCTTCGATATGCTGCTGAAATTATAGTAGCTACTGAGTTCAGCCTAGGATCTGTTTGTCATCTACTGCAACAAACTATGCGATAAAGTTTATAAAGCGCACGGTATCCTTAATTAAGCAAGCGAGCGAAACTTTATACAAGTTTGGGATAATATTTATAGTAGTTAGGCGTTGCCTCAGAGGGAATGAGTTTTTAGGGCCCCGAAGGTCCTGGCTGTAGCGTCCCGAGCGAAGTGGGGCCCTACTTAGGGTCTGAGGGACCCTAAACGGTAGTCCACGTTGACTGCGCAGCGCCTAACTATACTTAACAAAGTAGCGATGCTTCTAACAACGCTATTGGAGGGACACTAAGCGCCATTAGAGGGACACTAAGTCAATGGTGTCCCTCTAGGAAGGACCTAAGCGGTTTAAATTTTATCAGTCACAACAGCAGAAGTAAAAAACACACACACAAAAATAAAATGACAAAGACTACGCTCCAAGAGGAGCTAAAAAGGTAAAGCTTCTGCCTTAGAGTGGGTAAGTCACTTTGTGCGCTCCTCTGACTTGAATGGGAACTATTTTCTAGTTTTCTCTGTTGTCAATGACGCGGTTTAATGGAGACGCGAAATGGTTCATGATAATAAAGACTATGATATTATGTCCGTCAGCACTGTTAATCTATAGTGGCTGGAATCTTTCAGTGAACTTAATGTAGGCGACTTACTTTGATAATAATATTAACCATCAGTTGTTCATTTCAGAACCCGGAGATAAATAATGGAAGCAGTATTCTCCAGAATATTGTTGCATACTAGAAGTAGCTAGCTTGACAAACGCATGTAGTACCTGAATGAACCATACTGCAAGCAAAAATGGCATTGAAAATTGTTTATATTCACAACTGCAGTAGTGCAATAGATATTAAGTTCAAATAGCTACAATTCTTAAAACAAACGTGTAAGAAGTGTTGTGCAAGCCCAACTTAGTTTGCCCTGTGATACTATCGTCATCGCTTCAGGATCGTTGACATTTTTCGTGTGATACTGGCAGTCAAGTTATATATATGTAACTAACTCCATTACTTCATTTAAGGTGTTCTTGATCGGTTCCATCGTCTTGCTATTTATTCGTTGATAGGTGCTCCGGGTTGTTATCCCACCTTGTCTCACTGCTAGGCGAGTAGTAACTGAGGTCTGGCGTAGTCGACCTTTTACCTTCCCATTATAAGCACACTTTTAATGGGAAGGTAAAGGGTCGGCTACGCCAGAGTACATATGTGTAGGAAGTGTAAATACACTTGACAAACCATGTAGTACCTGAATGACTCATTCTTGAAATTTTAATATTTTCTAGATGGACAGTCACAGGAAGAGAGATCTTTGTCTATACCAGAAAATTATGATGATGGTGAGAATAAAGGTTTCATTTTGTTACTATTGTTAATTGACTGTAGCTAAACACTTGTGAATACTGAGTATACTAAATTATTATACCATTTATATTGATGCTTATAACACTCTATTAATAGAACACTCTTCAGATTATGACACAATACAAGTGGCATCAATTGGAGAAACTAAGATGTTTTTCTGCAAGTTAGGTGAATTAGCTTATTGGGAATTTGAAGATGGACGTTTACCCGAGAATACTGTAGTAGTTCAGAAGAATGATAATGCCATGAACACCCTCACAGTATATAATATAAAGCCATTAAATGCCGGCATTTATGTGTGCCATTTTCTTTATGCAGTTATAATAAAAGTCTATGGTAAGATTAAAAAGAGTCATAGGAAATGTTGCATAATGTAATTGGAACATGTATAGCTAAATGTATGTTTGTTGTGCAAGAATTGAAGTTAGAATGTAATTATAGCAATAAAACAATTGTTGAAGGTACTCTTTTGATAGTGGAATATTTACAACTAACGAGTTCCTTTCTTACTGTAAACGGTCCAAAATTATATTTTATATCCACAAATTCATGTTACATCTTTTCTAACATATGTGGTTGTTGTTGTTGTTTGATTGTTTCTTTCCTTTGTTTTTTACATAATATTTTGGATACGTATCTATTAATTTCTCTATAGATAATACTGATCAAATGGCTGAATCCGAAGGCATTTTTGGTAAGTTGGGGAGATATACAAATTAATGACTTAAGAATGTTCATTCAAATTAAACTATTATAAGGATACATCATATTGCAAAGCTTGGGCAATGGTTAGCTCTCATTTTGCTGTATTACAATAATGCAAGCAACAATAATACCCAATAATAGTTAAAATAATTCAATAATTGATTGCTTTGATTGGCGAGCGAGCGTAGCTAGCGTGACACTTACAGGGGTAACACAATTTGAAAATTGGGGATGTTTGTTTATTTGTATATATGGACGTACATATGTCATTTTGTACTTTGACCCTCCATATTTTTGTGTTCGCTCCGCATTCGACCCCATCCCAAACTTCACTAAACAGAATCCTCCTGTTTAGCGACCATTACCCGTATCGCCTTAGAAATTGAATTGTTTACTGCTTGGAATTGTTATGCGGGTGCAGTTAAAACTAAAAACTTATGGGAGCTCCATTTCTATTCGAGTTAGTGGCGGTGATAAGTTAATACGCTATTTGTCACAGTTATAAGCCCTACTCAACAGTATTTACTTAAACATTCATTGTCCACTAGATGAACCACGAAGGTAAGTCTTGCGTAGGTATGTTCAGTAATGTGAAAGTATTGTGCGTTACAACTACTATTTAGAATATCACCAAGAAATTTTAAATAACGTGATTTGATTTTGTTGCTTCTTTTTCAATTCAAACTGTTGCGGGAACGGTTACTATGACATTGAATCCCCTTTACCGCATACGTAATTTAAAAACTTGACTTTATTATAGTAGCTTGAGTGTTAGTTGTTAAAATCAAATTTAACAATAGTGTAGTTTAAGGCTTGCTTGCCATTTGTGTCAAGCACACCACTATATAGTTAGTTCTATGAAGACAAAATAAAGTTTTTCGATGCACTATAAGATAAGAATCAAGGAATATATGTAAATTTAGTATTTCTTACATAGCAATAAGCAATTTTAACTGTACTGAATCAATTTAATTTGTAATGCAATCAATCACAGTGCAAAAGTAGAATTTCAATACAATAATCTAAGAAATGTCAATAAACACCACTTGTCAACTGATAGGACTAAATTTCCTACATGCAGTGCACTTATACTGGACAGGTGGAGAAAAATGGACACTTCTTAGATAATTAATGATGTGAAGACTTTCCTCTGGAAATAACTTTTACAAAATCTTCTTCCACAAATGTTGCATCTTTTTTATGTTAATGTAAAATATTTACATATAGTTATTTAGAATATAGATTATACACATATATTTTTGATATATTATTATTCACGTATAATTAAATTTTCTTGGGCTTTATAATGGGTTATGTTCTAATTAAACATGCCTATTTTGAACAAATTAGGTGAAATAAAGAAAAAATATATCACTTCACAATTTCTTTCTCAGCCTTCTTTTGCTCATTAGATGTATTCTCTCTCTTTCACAGGCTTTTAAACAATATAGAATTAAAGTATTTGGTTGCCACCGGGAATCGAACCCAGGACCGCTTGTATAGCGCACAAGCGCTCTGCCACTGAGCTACGACAACCACCCGGCGAACAAACACTCCAATTCTGTATTTATACTGTTAAGGGGTACTGCTATGCTACAGTCTCACTCTCTCTTTTCTCGATTCCCGGAGGCGACCAAATAATTTAATTCTGTATTGTTTAAAAGCCTGTGAAAGAGAGGGAATACATCTAAAGAAAAAAATTGTAAATAAATGTAATCTTACCAAAAAATTTAATGTAGCTATAGCATTAGTTAATTTAATCCTTTTTTAATGCTTTTTAATTGAGTATTTTATAAGTAAAGCTTTTTTGCAACTTTATGACATACCTAATTGATTCAATTATTTAAGTTCAAATTATTATTGTCGTTATGGTAGATATTGATGACACACCCAATTCAGAGTTAATAAATACATTTGTTGGAATGTCACTAGAAATATTATGTAATGCACCTGGTAAGCTAACCTGGAAAGCATATAATAGTGACTTACCTAGCAACTTCGAAGTTGTTGAATCGATGGCAGATGGCATGTACAGTAGCTTGCTAAGGATTTCTAATGTAAGTTATGAAGATGCTGGTGCCTATTACTGTACAGCAACGGAAGAAAAATCGCTGCTAGTTAACTGTAAGTGATCTCACAGTTTATACATATTATTAGTTTTTGCTTTTGCTAGACTGATGTCAAAATAAACCTGATCAGTTCTTTTTGTCACATTTATTCTTGTACACCCTCACAATTTCATTCATGCCTTTTGTGTATATAATAAGCCCTATGAAATGTATTATAAGGAGCAAATAGTCCAATGCAAAAGCAATTATAATTTAATCTTATTAGGCAGCAAAGGAAACATCACTGTTTTTATTGATTTTCTAGTTCTTATAGTCAATTTTATGCTAATTAAAACTTAACCTGACGTTTAACTTCTTGCCAAGCCCTCTTCAGGGGTCAAATGAGGTCGCACTCTGCTATTATATTATTTCAGTTGACCCCTGAAGAGGACTTGGCAAGAAGTTGAAACGTCGGGTTATATTTTAATTAATATAATATTGGCGAACGCGAAAATTAGCTATTATCATATTTATAATGAATATTTTGCTAGCTATGTAATTGATAATCATAATGATTGCTGATTGTATGTAGCATAACTGAAACTGCTTTTATACAATAGTACTATTGAGACAAAAACTTCAATCAGTTGCTATTCCCTGTGTATATCTTTAGTAGCACAAAATTGTCCATATTAAGAGCAATCTGATACTATCAGATTTAAGTTAAGATAATAATAAAAAAGCAAAACAGGTTAAATTCAATGTTAACAATGTTCCACAGATATTTTTAGACTTTGCTGCTGTCCAAAACACACTGGTCAGTGAACTTGCTACGTTTGTGGTTTACTCAGAATTCGAACTAATTGTTTGTAACCTTATGTTCAATTTTGCATTATTTTAAAGCGCTTGGTCCAGCCTCACAAGCAGGTCTGGACAGGGAGTAGTCTCGGATCACTCTCCGAACATTATTCACATCGAACGTTTATTTAATTACACATGTCAAGTATTCTGTGATTTGTTCATGCGTGTGCATTATCGTAGTTACCCGTTGTGGTCATCATCACCTTATAGTTATCTGTTGTTCATCCTACACAAACTACCTTTCACAGCTCTATATATTCTAATATCACCACTTGATTGCTCACCATGCAGGGATTTAGTTAGGACATTAGCTATTCCTGTCATTACCACTTCAGTCAGATAGTTTAAGTAGTTTCAATTAACCCCAGTACAGTTGGCTCTACCAGTGCTAAAAGAAAATTTATACATATTATTTGTTGTTGCTGTTTTTAGTACATTTGGACAACCATCATTATAATAAAATTGATGGAAGCAGCAGTGACACATTAGATAGTAAGTTGTATAGATTATTACTGTAATGTAATGTTTTCAATTAATCTAGCATATGCTAGCATGATTAGTGCATAACTTAGGAGCATGGTGAGGTTTGACAAATGAAAGGGAATATGTACTACATAACAATAATATATAGAAAAAGTATGGTCTTTGTCCAGAGTACTAAAATGTAATTCTGTGCTTAAGAAATGTCTGATTGACTGCAATGCTTCTTCTTGGTAGACTCACAAAGCAATATTTTTTTGAGAAATGAGTAAGTATGGCAACCTAGTTAGACATTGGTGAAAAGTCTGTCTACCCTCAGCTATTTTCTTGATAAGCACAGCTACATTAACTAGTTAGTGAAATTTAAATGTAGTCCACTACATAATAATAATAATAATCATCATCATCATCATCATCAACATCATTGTTACTCACATTCCACTGAAATGTGATGACCTTTACTCATTCAGTTCATTGGTGATGCTTTTAACCTTGCTCAGGAAAAGAGTTATTCATGACTACACACACTGCTGCAACCATCATTGCAACCATCATTGCAAACAGTGAAGTAGCTCATCTATAGTATATCCAAATTTTGAAACAATTCGTAGTTTTATTCTATTTTCAAAATAAGTGATTATATCACATAAATGAGCTTACAAAGAAAAGGCTTATTGTTTTACAAAAAGAATTATTTTCATTATAGGTTACCTAAACTACTATTTAGGTGCTTGCATGCTAAATATTGAATCCTAATAGAAGGATTTGGCATACGAAAGTATTGGTTTTCAGATTAATTTATTAATTTTTCCAACCTTGGTCTAATGGTTACCTAAACTACTATTTAGGTGCTTGCATGCTAAATATTGAATCCTAATAGAAGGATTTGGCATAAAAAATTATTGGTTTTCAGATTAATTTATTAATTTTTCCAACCTTGGTCTAAAACAGTTAACTAAATGTAACCACACATTTCTAACATTAACTCTAACAAGTTAACTTAGGAAATTATTGAATATTTAGGCAAACAAAGCATGGTATATCCAAATTTTGTTGATACTGTGATTGGTCAAACTGTACATATATACTGCTTAAAGGAATTTAAAATTTCTGAATGGAGTTCTAATGGTGTAACAGGTTTTGCAGACAATGTTGATGAATTGCTTGACTTTGAAGAGCATGAATATCATGTCCTGAGATTCAATAATGTCACACGTCAAAATGAAGGGGACTATTTTTGCCATTCATACAGAAAAGTAGGCAAGGTCAGATCAGGTAATAGTTTATCAGTGATATAGCAAAGTACACCTGAAGGAATCTGGTTTATGCTACCAATTCCTTTGGATGATGATGACAGGTAGTTGGGTATTTTTTTTTTTAAAATACGTATTTACATATTGTGGGAAAAGAAGAGGAAGAAGAACTTTACACTGTTGATTTCAATTAGAACAGACAGTATATTATGGTATAGGGTAACTCAATAGTAAAATTAACTGCAGGTGTAAGCAATAAAACACAGGGGTTTATTTGTAGAATTGTTATGAATTATGGTTGTTTTGATCATTTTTTTATTAAATAAAATTAATTTCTATGACTTATGTATAAGTCTGATAGTTTGACAATATTCAATATATTTATCTAGCATTATCAAATGGATTAACTATAAGATTCAATTGTCTAACACGTAGCAAGGACATAAAATGGCGCTTTAATTACTCCAGACTCCCATATAATACACATGTAACCTATAATCAAAATGGCACTTGGTTTAATCACACATTGATAATATAATATGGTGTTAATTCTAATAATGATGGTTTATATTCCTGCCATAGAATAGGATTTAGCCACCTTCGTGTTTCAGGTCAGAAAAAAAAAGAGAATTATTATAGAGAAAATTCAACAGTCATAATTAGCATTCATTTAAATTAATATAACGGAAATTGTTTCCACACTGAATGAATGTATTGCAATTCCTTTAATAAATACTCTACAGGCTCATTGCTGTGTAATAATCAATCTAAATATTGAGGTTATCAGTTGAAAGCATTAAATGTTGATTTTAACTGCTGTTTATTGAATTTGGTGAGTTCCAAAATAACAGCTCAGTTATCCAGGTTACATTGTGTCCCGATTACTGTCGTCCTACTGTATCTATTACTACAATAATAACTGGTGGTAGCATCTGGAACACTGCAACTCTTTCCAACATGCTGAATGGCTCTATACAGCAACTGTGGAACAAATGAATAAAGTATCATGCATGGAAATTCTTATGTAAAATAATTCTTTCTCTGTCATAATTCATTGACATTCAGAATTTGTGAGTTAGAATATACGTGTTTTCTATGTAATTACTGGTAAGTGTGATTAATTAAATAGTGGTGGGTGCAGCTATTGTCCCTGAAGCTCCTCTGGAAAAGTTGGACACTATGCTGAGTTGAAACATCCTATATAACTTTTTATCTTAAGTAATGTTTAATGTTCTCAACTGTATTTAATTTCTTCTACAACAGCCCTTTTATTAATTTATACATATTATTTATTGTGTTCAAAAATGTATTTCTTTTGGTATGTTATATAGAGAAAGAATATTCAAATCAAGATTCAGATTTAGAGAACTTTGAGTGTAAGGCAAACAATAGTTTTTGTATTAATCAGTGTTTTAATTAAACCAAATGAAGCAACTATTGCGATTGATATTGTCACTCACATATTAAAAAAAGTAGCATTTCATTATTATTTTTACCCACATTTTGAGGTGTACCCTGACATTAATAACTGTACTCTGTAAATGAAGTAGCCAAAAGAGACTTACACATAAGATATTATCATTAGTTGTATTTTGTCCCTGAAGCTAACACACACAAAAAAAACATTGCTAGGAGTTATTGTCTAAGGCATTTTGAGTTGTCATGTTCTCTGTATTTGTATCATTTGTAAAAATATTGCTATCTTAGTTACATTTTGTATTTATTAATTTTCAAATATGATCATCTAATAAGTAGTGTATTGAGTTTATATAATGATGTTTCAAAATATACTACTATATTACGGTGTTTTTAAATTAGTATTTACTTTTGCAGATAAACCCCAATATAATTTAGTATTCCCTAATCTTGTCGAAACAGTGACGGAGGGACATGTCAAATTTTACTGTTTGAGAGAATTTTTGCATACGAAATGGATTCACAAAAGTGGCAGAATAATGAATGCTCATTATGATAGGGTCAGTAGTCATAACCACAAATTTCTTCTCTTGAATTTGGATTTAATTGTGCCATCTAATGTAGGAAAATATACATGCCACTCATTCAGCAATGTTGGCAGAATCGACTCAAGTGAGTATTGAATGTACGATAAGCGGTGAGCGTCCTTTTACATACATTGTCCACCTGGTAACTGTGTTTATTGTGCTAATTGAAGCTGTAGCCTTCACATTTATGGCACATTATGTGTAGCATGGTGAATGTAGCCAATGTTTGCAATTAATTATGTGCACTGCCTTAGTAGCTTCACTAAATTATCAAGTTTCAGCTGCGCAGTGATATTATGTGTATTTAGTGGTTATTCAATTTTTTTCTTCATGGTTGAATTACAGCTATGTCACTACTTTCAATATTAGCTAGAATTTCTTTGAGTAGTTTTCAATTTTTTTCCTCATGAAATCAGTTATCATGATCAACTTACCTATGCACTCATTTTCACAAAAAATATCTTCGTGAACTTGTTTTGTTCTAAGTTTTAATTTTTCCTTCCTGAATTCAGCTGTTCATTATGTCAGTTCTAGACAGTTACATTATAATGCTAATTATTGAGTGAATGAATATTACAATATAATCTTGTAGGAAATACAATATATACAATATTTTCCATGAGTAGCTCTGCTATATCACCCCTTCTTGAAAAGAGCCCCCCCCCCCCTCCCAATAAAATATCTGCCTCTGTATGAGTGGAGCAATTGAAAGTAACTTTTTGAATACTCCACCTATTTGGAAAACATAAATACCAATATTTAATTAATTAGCCTCACTTCACCTTATCTTGGAATTGGTAAAAATAGTAAAGACTTTCCGTATCTAATATGCAAGTATAAATTAAATTCTTTTAATTATTTATTAAAATTTAATCAATTGATTCAGTTCAACTTTGTTGTTTGTCCATATATGAAGCCACATATAAGTTATTTAATTATAGTATTGAATTGCCATATTTTGATTTCCTGCTGAATCATACTGAAGAAGTTCTAAAAATAGTTTAATAGTCGTGTCAACTTTCCATAATATTGTGGGCTGTAAATAAACATTATTAACATTCAATTGTACTCTAGATTTTGTACAATAATGAGATAAACTTTGCTTGCATTTCAGTTTTGGAAGAAGGATTAACAATAACATTTAGTTGTCTATCTTATAGCCAAGATGTACAATGGCGTTTGAACCAGCTTTCCCTTCCACATAATACACATACCCAGTATGTCCAGGATGGCATTTTCTTTAACCACACATTGACAATAATGGATGTAAACTTTGAAAATGATGGTACTTACTCTTGCAACAGAATTGGACATGGCTTTCTTCATCTTATTGGTAAGTGGAGTTAGAGGTATAATTAGAAAGTGCTATTGTGATTAACATAAATATATAAGTTGTAAATTAATTAAGCCGATGAAACAAGAGAAGCTTATTATACTTGCATTAAAATGCAAAATAAATATGCATTCAAGTATATATTGTCATTATGTAGCACAAGTAATACTATTACAATTTAACATGAATATTTTTTTAAGTTTCAAAAATGAATAATCACAAAAAATACACATAAATAATTTTAGATCATTAATAAAAACTGATATTTAAGTTATATTAATATTTTCTGCCAAAACTAATTTCTAATCAATCTATGAAAAAAAATATTTTTAAAGATGGACACACTGAATATATTAAAATTCACTATTATTTGATGCTACAGAAAAAACTTGGACAGATACAGATTCACAGCAAGTTACAGGTAACTTTACGAGACATTTTACTGCTTTTAGTTAATTTTTTTGATTCATAAAGAAAATCAAAGGCATATATATCCCAAAAAATATACCATGTATTCATTTTAGCCAGTGCATACAAAATGGTAATCCCAAAACTATTGAGGGCTAAAATTGGCCAAACAGTTCAATTTCATTGCCGGAAAGACTTGAAGTATTCATCGTGGACACTGAAAGGCTACCCTCTTCCAGCAAATTCTATAAATTGGGTGCGCACTGATGAAACTCACGAATATCATGTGTTGAGATTAAGTGGTGTAGATGAGTTTAATGAAGGAAAATACATATGCAGTTCATATGATGAGGCAGTGCTAGTGGACTCGGGTAAGTGAGGGAAAATAATGCGTAATAATGTTATTTGGTGAAACTTTCTTGTAAGTTATTTTACAACAGTTTAGTTATATATCTAAGTTTTGAAAATTTACATTGAGCATCTTATTTTCAGTTATCAATTTTAATATAATGAGCTTAATTATTTATAGTTGCACTGAAAGGATTAACAATTAATATTACATGCCGAACTTCGGATGATAGTTTGCAGTGGGAGTTTAGTGGAGGTACATTACCAAGTAACACACAAAAGACTCATTCTAATCACTTAAAATATTTTTATCATGTTTTAACGATCCATTATGTGGATTCAAGAAATAATGGTTCTTACAGATGTAGCAAAAAAGACTTTGGGACATTAATTGTGGGTACGTAAGATAATTTTTATTTATGTGTGTATATACATAGTTAAATACTGTACATGAGTCCAATGTGATAGGGTGAGATATTTCAAAAGTAGGCAAATGCATTTCATTAACCTAAGGTGAATGTAACCAAAGTCTGAGAGTGAACTATCTTGCTTTAATCACCTTGACTAGTATAATAAGTGATTGTATTGTAAACATTTTCACTGCAGTTGTCCATACTAGGGTTGGTATCGCAGCTAGTAACATAGGCTGTAACACTCATAGTGTTAGTTCATCACACTGCATCCTACAGCCACGGCTGAAGACAGTTGCTGTTTAGAATAGTAGCAGTAAATATCTGGGGACTGGTAAGCTGGGCTTGTTGCTATAGTTTATTTGAGGGCAATGAGTTTGTTATGTGAGATATCACACTTCATGAACCAAAATTAATACAAGCATACAATAATTAATATTATTTAGATGAGTCAAGTGTGATATGGAGAGATATTCTATGAGAATATATTTTTTATGAGCCAGAAGTGAGTGATTAATAAAGCCTGAGAATAAAATATCACTCACTTTTGACAGTGCATACACTGTTGACTTTACAAGTCCCATAGATACCTAGTTGTGCGAGTATTTTCAACCGTTATGGCTAATAGTGGTGTAGTGACGTTTGTGTAATTTGAGAAGATGACTGTAGCTAGTGGTGACAATGCTGTTCAGTAGCTAGCCTTTTTGCAATTAAAAAATGCAATAATAATTGCTTGGAACTAAAATTTGATGAAAATCAATAAAATAATTGTGGCCTGCTACAAATTTTGATGCTGATCAGTATGAATTAAAATGCAGCACAGAATGAGACTATTTTCAGATTAAACGAATCTTATACAAGATGCATACACAATTGAGACCACTGCTGTAACTGGAGGTGAGCAATGTCGTAATTTATAAATACATAGATATCAAAATAGTAGTAACTTTCGACAATGATATAATTAAGGCTAGTTGACAATTGTGAGGTACAGATGGGGATACCGACAATAAGGGAAAAAAAATTCAATACTGTCCTGGAAATTCCTGTACAATTAGAGTCTATAACAGTAATCATTGGATTATTCTGTCCTAGATATCTTACTGCTGCAATGTAATTTACTAACAAATTTTCCAAGATGTTGTAAATATTGTGTTCATATGTTTAGCTAATGGCTTGACTAAAGTATAGCATCTGGTGTTTTAATCATAAAATGAGTAGCTGGGTCACCACAGCTGCATATCAACTCCTATACTACCTCAGCGGCATGGTAGGTAATTAAGATTTGGCTGTATTTCCTTGAGGAATTAAAGTTTTATTATTGTTGCCAGATCTTTAATGGCATGTAGAGATAATGAAGGCTTTCTTTTACCATCCAATTTAATGATTCCCTTTCAGATGACCAAATGTCAAGTCAGCAATCTTTTTATTTTGGTAAGTTTTTTTTTTATCATTTATCAAGCTATGATGATGTTGAATAATTTCAAGTAGTTAAGGTAATTATTATCTATTTATTATAGCAATGAACTATAATTTTGCATGGTTTAGTACTATTTCAATATCCAGTATAAGTTAGCTTGTAGCACTAGCTTATTGGTGTGCATATGCTTGTTTGGACTTCAACACCTCAACAATGACTTATGCTTAGTATTAAACATTCTATCTGTCATGCTCAATACATTTATTCTGTTGTTGATCTTCGGTAATGATTTGTCAAATACTAGCCTTATATATGTTGTCATGATAACCGTTTTCAATATCCATTCCTAGTTTTTATTTTTGTGTCGTACATCAAGTTATCAATCGTTATCGTTATATCCAACTTGGATTGTTCTTATGTCAGTAGTTTAGTTACTCTGTCTAGTTCAGGGTAATTGAATCTAGCTCGGATGTGTCTCTATACAGAAAAATGCATTGTACGCAGAGGGTCTGGATTGTTATAGAATATGTTAGCCTTAACAACCTTTACTAAGTCTATTGACTCGGGAAGACGTGACCAGTGCTTCATCCACTATCAGACAGATACTTGCTAATAGGTCTTACTGTTTCAAGCATCCACTTGAAAGTTAGTCGTGAATCACTTGAACAGACAAGGTCTTCCACTTGCTAGGCAGTCCCAATCAATGCTTGCCTTTTAAAACTAACACACAGTAAGCTATTTTCTACAGTAGCCTAGGAATACACTGGTTCTATTATTCCTTATAGCATACCAATACTTGTCATAATAGCATAACTGCATTATACGACAATTAAAGTAAACTTATATTTACCTGTGCTCACACAGTGCATTTTATTGTCTGTTTTTATGTATATTATTATTGATTCGTGAAGTATTATATAACAACATTAGCTAATTACATGCATATTTAAGTCATTGACTTTTTAAAGTTTAGATATACTTGTAAAACCACCCAATTACTTTATTAGTTCACATACTTTAGTATAGTTAAAAAAAAGTAGTTACAAAAGCTTCATCATATGTTATAAATAAATTTGTTGATACTGAAGATTTTTATTAACAAGGAAAATTTATAATTGAAATTTGTGATTAATTGTTTGTGCGATATTTAATATTTTTAGATTCAAGAAATACTTTTAGGACAATTACAGGACATTTTGTATTGTTACATTATCTATATTATTTATAATAATTGTATAATTGATAGAAGTGTAAATATTTTGTACATAATAGAGTAAATTTAGAAGGAATTGAAGTCATCATTCCTTCATTTTTGCACTCAATTATAGCAATACCGCTAACTGCTAGTATCAATTCTGATATTTTTTTACCAGAGCAGTATAGTTATGAGTCAGTTGCCTCCAAATAGAGATAAAGAAGTTAAACTTATCAGCTATATCAGAAATATTTATTACTGTATTTTTGAATTATGCTTACAGTGCTACTGTCTGGTGATGTAAGGAAATCACTCATTAAATAACAAAATAAACAAAACAAGTATTAGTTAACAAGTTACTTGGTCAGTCAGAAATGAACATGATGCCACTCCTTATAAATATCCTTATTGTAAATTTAAACACAAAAATTAAGATTTTAGTAAAATATAATAGTTGGTCTCAAATATTTTCAACATTCCTATTTTGTGCCATTAAATTGCAGAAGTGTGTACTTATTGCTGGAAAATTATATCTAAGTTGACTTGGTTAAAGTTTGTGAGCAAGAAACACACCAATAATAATAAATAATAATAATTAATAAAATAATAATAATGATTACTATACCTTGCCACACTGTGGCGCTTAATGTACGAGCTTTTGCAATTTAATGATGCAGTACTATAAGGTATTTTTTTATCCATTCTCATTATCCACTACTGCTTGACTTAGTTACATCAGTCAATTTAGTTCTCACTTACTTTCATTGACCCCCATTATTCATAATACACACCGAGTTACTCATGCTATTAATCCCAAATAGCACGGTTACGCATAGCGGTTTAGGGTCTATATAAATCTTAAAGACCATCATTTCCAGATATCCTTGGAGAGTGTTTGAACTAAACTCCATCTCTTGTTGCAGGATATGTTCATAACCGGTATGTTATCTGGAAAGGAAACTAATGGCTTTTATTTAGTGAGCGTATCTAACTCCTCGTAAGATAATAGATTTGAGCCTATAACTTTGCGAAGAAATACTTCGACTGATTTTACTGCTATTTCCCAAAGACCACCAAAGTGTGCACTGTGACAAGATGTATGGGTTCACTTGATACAGCAACTAGCGAAGTATTTTGGCTACTGATTCAGTAGTTCTTTTTCCGTTCAAAAATCATATATTTCCTTCAGCTGATGGTTTGTACTGACAAAACTTGTTTCATCCGAAACGATTTCTGAAGGGGCACTTCCTATGACAATAAATCATTTAGTTCTCACTTACTCTTATACTATCGTGCTATTAATCCCGAATAGCACAGTTACTTGTGCTATTACTCATACGTATAGCAGTTGAGAGTCTGCACATGTATATATTCTGAAGACTATCGTTCGGTGAGGATAGGCTAATTATACAGTTTTGAAAGTTGAAAGCTTATAAAAGTCTTTGCTTATCAGTATATGGAGGCATACACTATAACAAAGTTATATTATATGAAACTTAAATTAAATTTTATGTCACCGATTTGGATGCACTCTAATTTATGAAGACATATGTATAACTCATGGAGGACAAGTTTTGTTATGTTTAGTCTCATAATCTCTGTTTTTAATTTGAAACTAATCCCATCAACATACTTATCATTTATAGTAGTGTTGGCTGATTTATTGCTGCAAAAAATAATCCCTCAACTGTATCAAAATTACAATACAACAAATGATAAGTGCATTTTAGAAAAACAATTCTGATCAACCCAGTAGAGGAGATTCTCGCACACATCCATCAGTAGGATCATATATTAAATCCACTGAAGAATTGTGTTGTGAAAAGGCAGTAGAATTAATAGTGTATATTCTAGTTTGTCCTCTAGTTATGTTGCCAGTCTCATCACAATAAACTTGGACAATGGAACCATCAAATGTGGAAACTAAATATTATGGTATAGTGTTCAAAGTAGTTAAATAAATTTCTCTTGAAGAAAGCTCACAGTGTTGAAGTTTGAACTTATATTTGTGGATTTCCCCCTCATGGTTAGTGACATAACATGAAATGGATAACACGTTGTCAAGTTACTGTGTCAGCGTTTTCACAGTATTTAATGTGTTAATATTTTTAGCTTGTTTTCATTATTGCAAGTTATTTTTTAATTAAGTTGTTGAAGTTTTTGTGCTGTCAAATTCTAAAGTTAATTATTCCTACTAATTTATGTTGTTTCTATCACAGACATTCTAACAAAATTTATGGTGTTAATATTGAATGATCAAAAGTGGTCCTGCAACATTTTTTTCAAGAAAGTTAGGTTGACATTTTTTAGCATTTCTAGGTTGTTTGTGTTGCTTTGGTTAATGGCATCTTCTTCTATGGTAGCATTCATGAGCATTTGATCTTGCTTTTCTTTATTAGAAATGTTTCACTTTTTATTTCATACACATTTCTCCCATTACTTTATATGGATTTATCCACTGAGAGTGCTTCATGTAATGATTGCATAATACAAATACAAATACACAAGAAACAGTACTGAACACGGCAATAAAAAAAGTTTATCTTTAATAAGTGAAGAAAAAACCTTGCTGGTGGCATTATATCTATGTTAAATACAACAGGAATAATTTGTATTTATGATTCAGTCATTCTCGGCTGAAATAATTATAATAATAACAAAATTTTCTCGTTCTAATCGCCAGACTTATCATGTCATATGTGTATCAGCCATGAAGGAAGTGTTCCTAAGAAGAAAATGGGTTAAGGGTAATATGTGAGAAGCAGGCAGTGTACCAAAAAATGTGAGGCCATACCTAAGAAGTATATATCCCTGAAATTGCTTGTCTGATTATTAGAAGAATTTGACTATTTTCTTGTCAGAGTAACCATATTGTTATGTGAACATCTATGACAATTTTTTCAAGGTTTTTTTTCACATATCGTGTATGGGTATATAAATATTTGAAATATCAGTACTTTGTAAATTTGGTGAAAATATTATCATGTTGGTAAGTAAAGTAAAGGGGGTGGAACAAATTTTGTTTCCATAAAAGTAATGGGAGCAATGTGTATGAAATAAACAAATTTAATATATGACTGCTAAATGATTTACTTTATTCATTGGAATTAAATATAGAAGGAATATAATGAATAAAAACCAGTGTTAAGGATACTCTGGATATAAGGTGTGCATTTAACGAATCATTATTTATAGTGTGGTAGGTATTAGTTGAAAGAGTGAGTTCATGAATAGGATATCGAAGGGTGCCGCGTTGTGCCCGGTTTTCCTGTAGACGGTCACATATATGGATTGGCAGGAAGCAAGCTAGGTTATCTCACAATGGTGCAACCACTCTTCAATACACTGATATAAATCACCAATCACACGCACACACTTCTTGATGTGCTAAAACATAATTATTTATACCCATACTCACACACAAGTACACACTCACTCTTATTCATGCACTGAAATATAATCTCCTCCCCCCCCCCCCCCCCACACACACACACATTAATTATACTCCTGCTTATACACACACTGACATATCTATTTTACCCACCCTTACAGTAAGTAATGGAACTAGAGTGGATCCAGTGCTATTGATGGGTAGAGGCCCAAATATATTTCAGTAAAACTTTTGAAATTTATTAAATTAATACGTTGATGAGGAACGTAATGTCGTGCTGTTGTTTAATTAACAAATTGCCAGTTTCATACCCTTATACATTAAAAATCTGAAATGTCATCTCCCTCTACCCCTACCTATACTGACATAGACACATGCACACACACACTTTATTTTAACATAGAAGTATTGTATGTATATGCATTATCAGTGGAGTAGGAAGATGAAAATATTAAGGGGGGGGGGCGATGTTAAGAAGAAATTGTTAGGATGCATTTGTCCCCCCCCCTAAAAAAGGTTTTTCCCCTCATAAAATTATGATCTTAATGGGTACATTTGCCATACAATTTTATCAATTTGATGGAAATGAGATATCTCCCTGAAATTTCAAAATATTAATTTGACTCCTCACAAGTTTGGCTTTAAAAATTACCCTGTACAAACAATGTTGTTGAGAGGAAAATATTGAAAGCTGTTAAAGCGTAAACATGTCAGCTATGGTGATATGTTAGCATTCTGTAGCTAGTCTTTTCCCATAATGAATTAGTAGGCAGTATTTTAGGTTTTATTTTTTAATGTGTGAATTATACTATCACTACGGAGGTCAAAGTGTACCTGTGTATTTAGTTTGGAGCCAATGCTTTCTAATCAGAATGATATAATTTACTCAGAGAAGAATGCTGCACTCAGTTTTTTTTTGGTCTCTAAGAAGTCAAGCTTTGTGGAGGCTGCTAACTGAATGAAGGTAATACAACATCTGAACTATGTACAGCAATTGCTAATTTTCACATACTATTGGATATTTGTAATTGAACTATGAAGATCACTCATCAAAAGCATCTAATGTAGTATGAGCATGGGGTAATATTGTGGGGGCCAGGCACACATACAAAACACTTAAATAAAACGCAGCAGTTATGCACACCTGTATGAGCCAAAATGTCTGTTCACTAAGCAGGCACTATGAGCCATGCAAGAAAAACTCCTAGAGTCGGGCTAGGAACTCACAGGAGAACAGGCCTTTCCTTGCAGCCAGTGATGTGGGCACCCAAAGTCCCACCTGGACCTTTGCTATTTCATGAGGGAAGGCCTTGAAATTGCACCCCAACAAATGCCAGGTACCCAATTACAGTTGGGTGGACTGGTGAGGCTGGTGGGAGGCAGATGAAAAGCCAGATGGAAAGTTGCCAGAGTGGGAATTGAACTCAGAACCTCAGGCCCTGAGCCAAGAATACCACCATTATCACCACTAAACCACATAGCAACACATATACGCACTCCAAACTGATTATACAAATGCACAAACATACCCATGAATGCACGCTGCAGATTTACTTACACGACAACATTTGCACAGAGATAGATAAAGTTTGCCAGGAACAGAAGCACAATCTTCTGTCTGTCTGTCTGTTGTTTCTTCATCAGTGAGTGACCTTAGCCTTTACTTCACAGAATATAGTACATAACTACCATTTGGAATTGTTACTCAAAATTAAGTTATTGTCATTCTCCCAACTTACTAATGAAATTCTCACACCAGACAATGCCACCTAACTTAGACTTTTTTTAAAGTGCACCCGTGCCAAGTTTATACATAGCTATTATGTAGCAAGCATACCGTTAAAATTTGAATAAATTTTTCCGTAAAATTGTAACGGAAGAGTGGCAGCAAGAATCAAAAGTTGATGTTTACACTCTGTATTTCTTGTATTTTTTAATAACACCATCCTATTTACTATTCTATAGCTAACTCACAAATGCAGGATCACTTCATGAGCCCAATTAAACTTGGCCAGAGCTCGTCTGAAAAGTTGGAGCCTATGAGATCAAGTTACTCCATTTACTTTGGCTGTTGTTGAGAATCAGGTTTGCTTTTGGTGGTCCCTTTGTAGGTTCCACATATTTACTTATATGGCAATGCTCACAAATACCAGTCTAGAAGTACTAGTTGGTATAAATTTGTGTGGCTTATAATTTGTTGTCAGAAAATTGTGGGTATACACTTTAGGCTTGGCTCTTCTTCTTAACTTTGCTTTTTTCTGCATGGGAAGTCGTTTTTGATCAGTTCTGTTGTAGGAAGCAGGACTGGACTGGATCAGACCACTTTCACATACACTATCTTTACTGTGCTGGACACACCACAGACTTCAGAAAAATAATCAGTGAGTGAAATTTATATCAGCTCCACTCACTTCATACAGTTGAGACTCAATATGCAAATTTCTTACAAAAAATTTTAAGGGTCATATTGACTTATGATGATGAATAAATCAAATTATGAGAACTAAGCACACTATCCTAAGTTTGGAAAAGATTACATTACAACACATAACTGAAAAATTGCACTCTAAAAATTAACAAATTGCCACACATTAAAAAAAATGTTGCTAGTCACTCGTATGGCAATGCTAATGCTAATACACATAAAGTTCCATGTCTGTGAGAAGTATGCCTTCTGCATCTTCATCCCGATGCTGATCTTGGCAAAACCTTAATTCAATATCTTGAGTGGGTGTATGCAGATAATTTCTTTGAAAAACAGTTGTACATGAATACTCCCGGCAGTAATAAGTGGTGTTCAGACAAGAGTAATGTACTCCTACGAATTGTGGAGCATTAATGGAACAATTTTGTGAGGTTGCACTGAAGGTCCATATGTGAGTTCTATGAGATACATTTGTATAGGTTAAGCTAATACCATCAACATAATTGTCATTTAATGTGGCTGTAGAAGACCTATTAGTGTATTCAAATCCCTCAGCAGTTCCAAAATATCTACCTTCTACAATACCACATATATAATTGTACGAAATATTCTTTGTGGGAAAAAGTATTCTAGAGCAACCAGCAAGCGGTGATTTTCGAAAACATCCATCAATGGTATTAAATGAAATGTTTCCAACACAATACAGAGCTCTGTTTTCTGAGTTCAATGAGACTATTCTAGTCAGTCCACCAGTAATGTTCCCACAAGTCCCAGTCATATCACAATAGACTTGTACTATAGAACCATCAGAAGCTGTTACCCAATAATAACCAGATTTGGCTGAACTATTAGGCAATATATTGTATAGTTCTTGACACGACAGTGCTGGTTGAAGCTTACATTTTCCATACATAGTGAGCGTGACATCCACACAGTGCTTGAGAGAATATTCTTTTCTGGAAACACAACCAAGGAATACTTCCAAAAGATAATTATGAGAAATAATAGTATATTGCAGGTGATTAGGCAACAGTTGTAAAGGAGGTGGTGTAGTTACATCTGCTGTTGACGTGGAATTTCTTGAATTATCAAATTGAAGAATATCAGGCTGCTGTGCAGATTTTAGTTGAGATAATCTGGAAAATCCAATAGCAGTAGAAATGATTAGAGACACCACAATAATGATGGCAAGTAACCAGCTCAAAAGAATATGTTTTATTTGAAATTGGAATTTCTTGCCTTTTTCTAAACTTGTAATTCTCCATGTGTTGTAAATAGACCTTTTCTTCTTTAGTGGCAACGATGCGTTTGAATTTTGTATTGTCACTTCGTTTGCTGAAGAGTAGCAACAATTGCTTTCAACCTTAATCAGATCGTTGTGACTTAAGGTCTTATCCGTAATTTCATAAAGGTCAGGTCTTGCTATCTCACTGTTTAGTTTCTGATTACCTACAATCTCGTAAGTATCATTGCATTCAGACAACTGATTCGTATTCATGGCGACTAGCTAATTCAAATTGTAGACTCCAATTCAAGTCTGACAATATCCTCAACTTTTGCCAAATGGTGTTCACAAGCCAAAAAGGACAGCGCTCATCCGCGGGAAGCGCTGTACATCTAAAGCCCACAAATCAGTTTGGGTTACTTTAAATGACACTTACTTCGCTTACGTAATTTGCTGTACGTTTATGAACCGCTACCAAAGTATGTTAGTATTGCATTATCTAGCTATAGTATTTTTAGCACTGCTTTATTAACCCGCAGCGCGCACGCGCAAGAGGGTAGTTGTCCTGACTGTTTGTTTGTCCGCCTGACTGTTTGTTTGTCCGCCTGTCTGTCCGTCGCACTCTGATTTTGAGATTACTGACGTATTAACTTACTCAATACGACCTTTTTATTGTGCTTTTTTTTTTTTTTTTAATTTCAGGCTGATCTTCGAGAAAAAGCGAAGCTGTCAGCTAGGTACTAACTTATGTGAGTAACGCCTCCTACCGTCATTTCCCAATCACGTGAGGAAATAACTAGATTCTGCCGGTAGTAGTTTTGCTTTATGCTGAAAAGTTAACTAAGAGCTGGAGTTGGAGTGTCAGAGTTGAAACTATATACCAGTGAGTGTCCTGCATGTTTAGTTTCGTCTTTTGATACATCTACCGTTTCATTCTTGCCATATTGATATATATCTGATTAGAATAACAAAATTAATTATTATTTCTTCCTATCTAACATTACAATCAATATGACACACAACTAATAAAACCAATACATGCTAATAATTAAATAAGTTCTATGACATTGTCTCTTCTCTATTCTTCTCTTTGTCTCTTTTTCCATTTTGACTCCTCTTCTTCTTACTTCTCCCATTAGCTCCAACAGCCAGCCCCACAGTTATGACAAATGAAAATTATAAGATTATAATCATTTTATGTTACTCCCTCTTTTTACAAGCGTTTTAATGAGTACAGAATTAAATGAAACTTTATGTCACCAGGATCAAACCCAGGATCAATTGCTTAACCAAAAACCCATAAAACCCACCACGAATATTCCAAATTTCACTTACATGTTAAGACCTACTGCTACACTATTTCAGTCTTACCTTTAGCTACATAGATCGGCAAATAATTTTATTTTTTTCGAAGATTTATTTAACTTCACAATTTCTAGTTAAATATGTGTATAATATCTCTCTAACAAAAATGAACTCACTATGTTCCTGGAACTGACAGGCAACCAAATTTTCAATTGTCTCATCATACTGTTGGGGGTAATGCTAAGCTCATTTTGAAGTGTTAATATGTTTATTCTTATTGCTTATTTTATTAATTTCTCTATGGATATCATACATGCTCAATTTTTGGCAGTATTTGAAATATTGGCTCTGTGATGAAGCGATTAAGTAGCTTCTTGTATTTTACTGTTGCTGCACTCTCTAGTTTTCCCCTTGTACATTTAAGGTGCATAATCTTGTCAATTATACTGATCTTGATAAGTGTATTAGGTTTTAATTAGTATTATCTTTCATTCGTACTATCAGATTAGCAAATACAGAACTCTTTTGTTTTTAAAATAGGCAATTGCCATTTACTTATTTTTTCTTGTTCCAACAATAAACTATTTCAAAATTTTGTCATTACTAGCTAAACACTAAGTCTATAAAATATAGCCTTCAAGATAGATTTTAGTTTTGATTTGACATGTGTATTATTTAGTTTTCCATATGAGCCTACCAACAAGCACCACCTGTTTTATGCGACTATAAGTTTATATTAGTAGCTATGACCTCATTATTATCAAAATAATGTAAAACAACACACCTATCTGAGTAAATGTTTTTGCAGTAAAAATAATATTTAACAATGCAAGTGTAAACTTTTGGTAACTTTAAAGCAGTAGGAAAAATAAACCTTTGCTTATGGCTTCTTACAGACTTAGAGTTCTTGTTCCAACAATAAACTATTTCAAAATTTTGTCATACTAGCTAAACACTAAGTCTATAAAATATAACTTTCAAGATAGATTCTAGTTTTAAATTTGACATGTGTATTATTTAGTTTTCCATATGAGCCTACCAACAAGCACCACCTGTTTTGTGTGACTATAAGTTTGTTATATTAGTAGCTATGACCTCATTGTTATCAAAATAGTGTAAAACAACACACCTATCTGAGTAAATGATTTTGCAGTAAAAATAATATTTAACAATGCAAGTGTAAACTTTTGGTAACTTTAAATCAGTAGGAAAAATACACCATTGCTTATGGCTTCTTACAGACTTAGAGTTGGTCATCTAAGTCTCACTAAAGAAACATTAAAAATTGGAATGTTACTATGATGTTTCCTGCTTTTATTATTGTATGAAACATGTAACTGACTTGTACCATTGAGTATATTTTATCTAGTGGGCGGGACTGGAAAGAGGGGTGGGACTGTAGTCTTGCGGGACAGACCCTTTACCTAATCGCTCCGCTCGAGGGGTCTGGTTACCCTAACGCATCTGTTTGGTATCTTTCCCCAGGATTCCGGGGTAACGTATAAAATGTGTACTTCTTGCGTCAAGTTTAATTGTGTGTGGGCGTCAATAAAATGTGTGTACAATTATTTTTAGCTAGTCCCACCTCTGCACTTGTTCTTCTATGAGCTCAGAGCTGAAAAGCGTCCTAAAAATGGAGTTTCAAAAAGGACAATAATTGAAGTGACTGATTCGCACACTACTGGCATAGCCTCAGCTAGAACCTCCATCAACAACACCAGCTTGCCAAGATTTATGACAGGACGGTAAGAAAACCAGCAAGGTTTAATTTGCATTCCTCCCATATTCCTAGGTAAAGGGTCTGGCCCCCACGAGACTAGGTGGGACTGCAGGTCTGGAGAAAGGCGTGGGTGTGCTGGCAAAATTGATTTTCAAATAATGCATGCAACACACAACTCTTAGTGACAACACAAAATGTCCATGGTTTTAGGAAACAGGAAGTTGGTTTACAGGTAATATACGAAAGGGAAACAAAGTTAGGAGGAAATGACAAAGTTAGAATTGATTTACCTTCTGTGTTCTAGTGGATGAGAGTTTGGTAGGGGTGTGTGGCTTTCTCAATTTCTTCTTCTTTTTTCAGGGTTGCTGTCAGCAACCCCAGAAAACTATTATTTTATGTCAAAACTAATTTCTAGATCAATCTAAGACAAATATTATATTTAAAGACAGATACACTGAATATATTAAAATTGACTATTATTTGATGTTACCAGAAGAAAACTTGGACGGATACAGATTTACAGCAAGTCACAGGTAACTCTACGAGAAATTTTACTGCTTTTGATTTTTAATTTGTAATGGAAAAAAAAAAAGTTACCTACATTCCTAACCAAAAGAGAAACGTACCATGTATTCCTTTAGCCAATACATAGAAAATGGTAATCCCTGGTTAAGTAAAGCACAATGGCAAGATGCACCAGCTACCCTCCAGTTGACCAATATTTGACTACTATAATAATAATGTATAGTATTTCAGGCTCAGTTTGCAGGTTGGCAAAACACACCAGCTACCCTCCAGTTACCGATATTTGAGAGGTGGTCCTTTTAAATTATAGTGTGTGCTTTTGTACTTGTGTATTGGAATAATCTTGTATCTCGGCGTGGTAGTTTTATGCTTGTATCATGATATCATAATATACTCTAACAACATTGAGTGCATGTGAGATCTTTCATAAAGTGTATTTTTGAAGCCTTGAAACAAATAGTAATTTAAATTGCACATAATATGTACATGGTGTTTTTAATGCATGTGCAAAAGTGGTTCTGCAACATAATAGGAATATCAAGAAAGTTAGGTTGAATTTTTCCCCATTCATAGATAGAGTAAGTATAAATTTGTTCTAAGTAACCTCTATTCCAAAATCATGGCTACAAATCTGTGTCTATATTATGTAAGTCCACTTCTTTGCAGTGGTGATACATGCACACATTAATGCTTTCAATTTATGGTATTGTCAGACAGAGATATACTTTAGCCTTATTGTTAACTGTTTGTATAAGTCACGAATAATTTAGACTGATTATTTAATATTGCTGCACTATAATAATCAGAGTTGACTGTTACTATGAATCTGTTGCACTATAAATTTTATTTTATCAGACAGAATTTAGTGCTTGGTGTCCTTCCGTTTTAATGTATATTTCTTTTAAATGTACCCTTCATTTCATTGTCATTTAGACTGCGAAATTCTGAATGAAGATACAATTATACCATCAGACTAAATTTTGAATACACTGATTACTAGTTCTGGATAATTGTGTTGTTCTTATATCTATGACTATTTAAAAAAAAATATAAACTTAAATTATAGGTATTGTAAATTACTGTATGTTTTGTTGATTTTAGCTACTAGAATATGCTAAATACACTGAAAGTCAAATCGTTCGAAATGAATTGTCCACTGCAAGAGCAGTATGTGACCAAGAATTGAAACAATTATACTACAATACTCCTCCTGTGATATTATTTTTTGTTTTTGTTATTTTAATTTCACCAATAAGCAGTATATGCCCTATACTAATACTATTTGTAACTGCTAACAGCGAAAACATTAAAATATACGTTGAAAAAACTGAAAAGTATGCGGGTATGGTTGGAATATTCTTAACAGCAACTTGTGTGGCATTGTACGCAATAATTATGAAACTAGTAGGAATTGTATATGTGGGAATACACACACATGAATACAAGGACTACAGTTGAGTTTTACAATCAGCATTTTGATACTATATTTCACTTTGGATTGAACTTTCTGCAACTGTGATTTGGATTGTAATCATAATTCAAACTTACTCAAGAAGTTCAAGTTCTAGTATTGGTTCCCTGTACCATGTGAGGCATATCCTCTGCATTGGATACCCAGTAATACTCATCTCTTCATCACACAGAGGTTATATCATTATAGCTTGGCTAAAGGAGCCTCAGAAAACTTCATCTATTATATTAATAATGCTGTGTGCATTATTCTTTTTGTTTGCAACTTTTCGGTCACTTTACACAATTTCAAAGTATAACAATAATTATAGGAATTCTTATTCACATAATATCGTTAAAAAATTTGAAATATTTGCATGCTATGCAGACTTTGATCGTGAAATAGTGGCAGCATTGTTATTTTCTGCAGTATTTGGAATAATGGGTGTGGTACTGACATGTTTTTACCTTGCTGTGTTTATTTTAATACCAGTTCCAGCGTACAAATCATTAGGATTATTCTTGGCTGCTGGGCTTATAACTTATAGAGTACTTTCGTTTGAACTTACTGATTCTGGAAAGTTTTGGAAGAGTTTCAAAGAAAATGTCCAACACACGTCTATTACCGATTTCTATGAAAATGAATTTGAATGCTCTGGGGCTATGACTGGACTAGGTTTTAATGGCTTATTATCAAAGTATGTTAAAAAATAGTGAGTTTAGAATTAACAATGTAGAACAGCTGATAACAAAACACAGAAATTACCAACAATTCCGAATGAATTAAAGAAGGAACAGGAAAAAATAATGCAAGCATTAGACCTGCGCAAGAATGATGGAATATACTGAACGAGATATAGCTATTTCTTTAAATAATATTTGTGATTGTATGATATCAAGTCAGGGTAATGAAAGTGTTTCAGAATTGTTGGAAGTAATAGAAAAGCTGAAGGATCAATTTCATTTCAATTAAGATGATCAGAGAGTGACAACAGTTTAAATTAAAATACTCATGTTTATAGAAAGATATCTTTTTTTGCAAAAACTTAGTAGTAATATATAGTGTTTTTTTGTATAATAGATGATTTTAATTCATTTAGAACTATGACATAAATTAAATAATATTGGTTTAAAGATGATTAATCTTAACGTAATCGCAAGTAATGAATGGACAAAATTTGCAATTCAGTTTGATTCTGACTACGAGTGGAGATATGTGGCAACTATTGCCTAGGTAGCATTCAACTAAAAAATCTTGCTTCAAACCTTGCTATGAATTGATGGTCCTCATAAAAGTGTAGCCCTTTTGTGGTGGTATCATTTTGATGTATAAAGACGAAGCAGACACACTGAACTGATAGGCATTGCTAAGGAATTTATATAGGAAGATGTGAAAGAAAATATACAGGAAAAAATAAATCAATATTGTAGAACTTTTACATCATATAATTTTCCATCCAATTTTCTCTATTATTTTATAAACAAAAACATAATAAAGCACCCGATTTTGTAAACAAATTGTTCATATATATATAATGCAATAATGAATAAACACCAATAATGACAATTTTGATGCAGTCTTTATTCATCAAGTGTCATAGCCATGTAGTCTTGCTCCGATATTATAACTCAAACAGCTAAATTTTATAATATGAGCAAGATCAAACTAGTCATTTATTGTCTGCCGCCTTCCACCATTGAACAAGAAACCACTTTTTCTCTATCCAAATGCACTCCCACCATCAGTGCCTCCAATCTGTCTTCCACCAGCCATAGTAAACCTGTTTGCATTCTCAATAGTAATGTCTCCGCTCTATCCCTAGCTGCAGTGAACCAGAGGCCTTTTCTCTGTCCAGTCACTTCACCTTTGACTTGAAGTATACATGAGTATGAAAATAACTTATTTATGTATGGTCAAAGAAGTCTCCAGGACATTCAGGGGAATCCACCTCCTGGAGTTTGTTTGATAGAAGATGTAAATTGGTGCCATACTTCTGTATCTTTCCTGGCCATGGTAAAAAACTTGCTAATGATTCCAGGTTCCTTTTATTCATTTCAGTATAGCATATGTTACTGCATGTGTGTTGAGGGTTAATAAGCTGCTTATCATAATGACCAGTACCTACTACAGAAGAACTCGTACTTATGGAAGGCATTATGGAATATAACTGTGCTTGGTTTCCTATGGAGAAGTATTGTATTTATCTCTTTTTATCTGACAAATTATAACATTCTCACAAAGTTTCTTCCATCATAATATTAATTATCTACTCTAAATTACTCTCTAGTTCCACAAGCTGTGTGTATGTTAAGTTGATGATGAATCTTTTTCAAGTGAGGCATTTAAAGATGAAATAAGAACCTCAGAGCTTTGACTTTAGACTGTCTCAGACTCAGAATTAACAAGGGAGCACCAAAGATCATCAAATATGTGGTTACTTTCGCTGTAATGATAAGCTTTATTATATCAACTGGCAAAATCCTCAGATCTGCTAGGTATATATGCACTGGGCATAGAAATTTAATTTTTAAGAGCTCATGTACTGTGATTGGTGGCAACTTTCACTGTGGTAACTGTAGCAGACATAATCGGTGATCCATAAAAGTGTAGACCTAACTAACTTTGGTAATGGTAGATATTATGTTTTGTGCAGTCCCAATATTAACCTCTTGCATACATGCTGCAATGAATGCACCAAATATGTAACAATAATGAAAATTATTAAACCATTATGGGTACATGTTTGCAGATTATAAATTGAAGATTTGATCTTGGAACAATAAAATAAGAAGAAAATAGCCCTATACTTCAAACAGAATGAGAGACAAAATAGAATTACTTCAATACCAGTATTATAAACTCTTTTCATTTTGCCAGGTAAACATGTCACCAATCTTCATAAAGTCATGTGTACAGACTTTGAAATAGCAATTATTTTTTTTGTGGACAAAAAAAAAGCTGCTATAATTAAGACAGATCTTCCCTATCATCAGCAAATAATGAGTACGGGGTAAGTTTAATCCTGTCTCCATCATGCTTGTGGAATACAATAAAGTACCACAAATAGTATAATAAGGGCTAATATAATAACAGATATTGTTATAATGGAATACTAGGAAATAATGGAAAACTATCAAGAGAATACAATATGAATAACAACAATTGGCTGGGGTGAAGCGGTCAGCAACGCTTTACAAAAAAGTAGTGATATGCTTCAGCACAGGTGACGAGCAATCCCTGTTACTGGTGCAAAGTAGCTCACTTGTCATTTGTGCTCAAGCGAGACAATACTCCATTCCATGTTGGAAAACAACAAAAAAATAACAAACAGATCCCAACAGTGAGAGAATACAAAACATACAGTTAAGTAAAGCTAAAAGAAAACAATAGTAATACGTATGATAATCGTTTTTCTATATTAACAAAAAATACTTTATGTGGTAATTGAGTGTAGAAATGTTTTATAACTTTGCCCTGTAGCAAACACACATTTTGGATTTTGAAATATAACTGTTATAGTTAATTTTATACCGGATCCAGATGCCTCACTGGATCCTGACTATACTTGAGTGAGTAGTATCTGCTCACTGTTTACTACATCCATCACTCCATGAATTCTGTTCACGTGTATCCAATTTGAAGCCTGCTGACTAACCGCTGAACACATGCATGGTGTTAACGATCTTGCCGGCACTTAGTAAGACACTCGCTAGCCAAGAGGACACACTCCTCTCCTTGCAGCTCAATATTAAACACCGAAACACTAACCACGGTCGATTAGAGAGGATCTCGGCGGGATATCCACTGTAAGTGTGTCTTTATCTAGGAGCAAAGTTTATTCTTAATAACATACACTACATGGATTAATACAATTAAGGGAATGGGTAGGGGATGATATAACAAAAGATGTGGGGGTGTGTATGCATTGGCATGATAATAATAGTTGAAAGGGTGACAAGTTTGATATAAGTTATAAAACTAGGTTATAAATAAACAAACCTAACTGCACGGACATACACACCATCTAAAGATAATGTTCATTATGAAAGGATTCAGTTCAGCAATGTAATGTACTTTAGAGCATCAACTACAGCTGTAATTAATCGTTTGTTTAGCACACATAAAGAAACTAGTCATCAAAGTTATTGACACCATATATTTTCCCACAAGCATATCTGCTCAGACATATATACCATCAAAAGATGATGTTAATGATGAAGGGATTCAGTTCAGTAGTGTGATGTACTTTTGAGCATTGACTATGCATACATTTAATCATTTGTTTAGCACATTATAAAGAAACTAATTTTCTGAGTTATTGACACCTAATATTTTACATAGCGCCTTCGGCTCCTCACCCAACAGTAAGTTAGAATAGAAAATGCAATTTTTAAGAGTCATACCAAATTTGAAAGTGTGATGCTATTGCTTATGCAGTGAAAAACTTCATCAGTTATAGCTCACTTTTGCTTGATTTTTTTTGTTTTCCTAACTATATACATAGTCAAGATCACAATATTATAACCACTTTCAAGTTACATCAAATGAAGGGTCTAAATTCGCAGTTGTAATATGTTAAACAGTTGCATACTAGTGTTTACTAGTGCATCCCGTCCTTTTCTTTACATGTTTGGTCTCTTGGCCACAACAACATCAATTAAACTGAAAGTTAGTACTGTATCTATATCATCAGTTTATTTTTACTACATCTCTTCTTATAATGTTGTTACAATAAAATTGGAAACTGTTATCAATAACAGTAGCACATCTAAGCTTTTATGATAGGGAACAAACATACACTCTACTCAAATCTGAACTGAGAAGATGAGCGGCAGTAAGTTTTCAGATTATTCTCCTACTTATGCAGTAGTTGACAAAAGGAAAAAGAAAAAAGGGAAAATCAGTAGAGGAGCTGAAGAAGAAGTCAGCGATCTTTATGCAGTGGTAGATAAAAGCAAAAAGAAATTTGTATCCAAATATCCCAACAACAAAGAGGAGAATGAGGTATATTATTCTGTAGTTGATGAAAATACTCAAGATATTGAACTTGTTCACAATTCTTCACATGACACTCAAAGTATTCCAAAGCATAGTAGTGATACAGAAGACAAATCATTACCTTCACACTCGGCTTTTAAGAGAAAGTCAGCATCAAGTTTAAATTCAGAGAATGTATATTCTCTAAATTTAAATAAAGATAACAAGATATTGAAGGTCTCATTTCCTCAGATAATCTGGTTGATAACTATTGTGGTTATGGCAATGCTAATCATAGTTCTTATTGTTACTACTGTAGTAGGCTTTATGAAAGTGTATATGTTGGAGTCTGAGCTATCTGTTGAGAGAAGTAATATCTTGGAGAACAATTGTACATTTAATGAATCACAGCTTCAAAACAACATCTATGAAAGTTTGATTAATCTTACTTCAATTAACCAGCATTTTGCAGGCAGTATTTATTCCCACTTGCAAAACTTTTTTATAGCTAAAAAGACTCTTTTATTACTACTAAATGATTGCATAGAACGATTAGGACCAAATTCTTTTAGTATGTGTGTTGATTTAGCTATTTATGGTAAACATGTGATCTTGCCAGCCCAATCATGTAGGGAACTTCAAATAATACGACCAAATAATTCAGATTATTATTTAGTTTCTGCATCTGATGGTTCCATTGTCCAAGTTTATTGTGATATGACCAAATCTTGTGGCAACATAACTGGAGGACTTACTAGAGTAGCCTCAATTAACTCTACCAGCTATTCACAACACTGCTCTTCAATGGATATAATGAATGATATTAACGGATGCGTGCGAGAATCTGCTCTACCAGGTTGTTCTGGAATTACTTTTTCTACGATGCACTTACCATATTCTCACATTTGCGGTATTGTGAATGGCAGATACTTTGGTACAGTTGATGGATTTTCTGGCAGCAATAGATCACCCAACACTACTATTAATGATAACTATGTTGATGGTATTGGTTTCACTTATGGAAACACATCTCACCGAACTCACATATGGACATTTAGTGCTAGTGCAAGTAATTGTTCTATAAATGTACCAGAATATGTAGGACTACATCACTCCTGCCTGAATGATATATCTTTTTGTGGTACTGCAGTGTGCGATCTAACTTTTCAGAGAGATTTTAGTACTTCACTTACGGAAAATATTGAAGTGAGACTATGTCAAGATCAGCATAGGGATGAAGATCGTGAAGGTGTATATCTCACATACTTGGATCTTTATGTGTACTAATACAACATTGCATTCACATTATGTTAATGATGTGTTTAGTGTGTAAAACTTAGTAAATCATTGCTGTTATTTTTATTTGACATGTATCGAATTCCGAACATTTAATTGAAATTAGATAGTAAATATTATAGTAAATATTATAACTTGTGTTTACCAGCACAGTACACCTTTATCATTTTGATTCTATCAAACATTTTTGTATACTTTCAACATTCTTACTTATTTAATCACATAAATTTTTTTCGTTTCTTTTTGTTTTTTCTTTAGATTCTTTCTATTTCTTTCTCACTTATACATTATTTATATCTTGTAATAAACCTAGATATATATATACACATATTTTCAAAAAATGATTTGAAAATTAACAATGCTTATTGTATATTTTGTTTTATTTATTCATTATTATTATTACTATCATTATTATTATTATTATTATAATTATTATTATTATTATTGTAATTATAATTATTATTATTATTATTATTATTATTATTATTATTATTATTATTATTACTAGCAAGCACCCTGCCACAGTTGCGCCTGACTTACTAACTTGTAAAAATTTGGAGTAGCATAAGGTAGTTCTATCCATGGTTTCACTCTCCTACTCTTGTTTTTTCCTCAGCCATCCTGGTCCTGCTTTTTTTATTACTCTTTTTAACTTATGGAACCCCACCCCCTCCTTTGTCTAATACTCCATCCTTTCTGTGTATTTTTTTAATCATTTTTTCATTGAAGTAGTTAGTAGTTACATCAGTCAGCTTTTTCTCACCTGCTTCCATTTTTTTTCCTCTTATGGCCATTATGGTTAGCTACTGTATACGTACACTCTTACTCAACTCAGTTCACTGACCCAGTGTTCAGTTTTCATAGGATATAACAGGCGGATAAGAAACTTCAAGCTAGACTATTATTGTTAACAGTAGGGGTGTGTAAATACATATTGAGAGTTCTAAAATGCATACATCACATTACCTCCATAGCTCGGAGTGTGATAGCGCAGGGGCCATTGCACTTCTCTTCCAGCTACATGCTTGGGTATCTTGAAGGAATTATAGAGGTGGGTTTGAGGATGAACATACATCCCCCATAACAAATATGGAATCAGGGAGGTAATAATGTGCTAGCATGGATCTGTAGTGTGTGTGCTGGCAGGGGCTAGGGAGTAGTGGTGCAGGACCTGGTACCCAATATTGGCTGGAAGGGAGGCTCCAACCATTACCAATTCCACTACTTTCAGTAATGGTTAAGAGGGCAGTGGGGTGGGAGGGGGAGGGGGGGTGGAGGTGGTTGGGTGGCATGCAGCAATCATGAATGACAATTT